>FZPX01000392.1_pt1 | contig 31161 bp, 33 predicted proteins | sample 1534791 | NCBI WGS metagenome assembly FZPX01 (sample SAMEA104161951, study PRJEB21768) | metagenome | biome: subterrestrial habitat; feature: phreatic zone; material: underground water | place: France | collected 2016-06-01 | depth 60 m | reverse complement strand
GGGGCGGACTGCATACTGCTTATCGTCGCCGCATTCCAACTGCATGCTCTCTCCCCCGCCCCTGATGGAACTACTAGCCATTCGACCAGGCTGCCCAAAAGCAGCAGCCAGGTCGCTGGTTATCCCCCCGAGGGGGAGGGGAACTTTCTCCCCTCCCCCTCGGGGGGAGGGGCGGGGGGAGAGGGTAAGGGGCATTCAGAGAAAGAGGGTGGCCGTCACCTATACACCCCCGATCACTTGCCATTCGCACGCGAACTTCGCCGTAACATGACGGATGCGGAAAGACGGTTATGGGGCGCATTGCGCGCCCAGCGTTTTGCAGGCTGGAAATTTCGCCGCCAGGAACCTCTCGGCGCATACATTGCTGATTTTGTCTGCCACGATGCGCGTCTGGTCATTGAGATTGACGGCAGCCAGCACGCCCAATCCGGGCGCGATGTTCAACGCGATTTATGGTTTGCCGATCAAGGTTACCGGGTGTTGCGATTCTGGAACAATGAGGTGTTGGCCGAATTCGATGCGGTGCTGGAAAAAATATGGCTGACCCTCTCCCCCAACCCCTCTGATGGAACTACTAGCCATTCGACTAGGCTATCAAAAGGCGATAGCCAAGTCGCTGGTTATCCCCGAGGGAGAGGGGAGACTGTTCCCCTCCCCCTTGGGGGGAGGGGCCAGGGGAGAGGGTGCGGCGGGCAATACGACCTCGACACCCTGCGCGAATTCGAAGCGCTGGCGCACAGTCTCGGCATGGCAGTATTGGTGGAAGTGCATGATGGCGATGAGCTGGAGGCCGCCCTGCAATTGCAAACCCCGCTCATCGGCATCAACAACCGCAACCTGCGCACCTTCGAAGTCAGCCTGCAAAACACGCTGGATTTATTGCCGCACATTCCGCAGGATCGCATCGTGGTAACGGAGAGCGGCATTTTAAAAACGGAGGATGCGCGCTTGATGCGCCAACACCAGGTGCAAGCATTTCTGGTGGGTGAAACTTTTATGCGCGCGGACGATCCGGGGTTGGAACTGGCGCGGCTGTTTGACTGAACGCCGGGCGGGCCTGCGGTTTATGTTGCCAGCAGTTCGCGTACTGGCAAGTGTGACAGTGAGAGCGATTGAATATCCGTTTTCAAACTTGCGTGCTGCACATCTATGCCAACCAGCGAACCATCGGCGGCGAAGTCCAGCACTACACCATCGGCGACTTCATCCGAATCGGCGGCAGCGGTATCGTTCAAGTGGATGTATAACGAATCTGTTGCCGCATCATAGTTTAATTTCATGGTTTGAATCTCCGGTCAGGGAAAGCGCTACCCAAAACTCACTGGCCATTGGCGTGAAGTGTGATATATCCGCAGAATTTCTATTACATCTTCGTTGATGCGATATGGCGCGATGTATGGCAAGCCAGCAATAACCAACTCCCTTGTTCCTTGGATACGCCCCAGCCGCCCAATGTTTGGTTGGTCCACAAGTTGTTCTACCTGTTTATTAATCTCGTCGTACATGTTGTAGGCCGCAACCGGATTTTGTAGAGCGATGAATGCTGCAATTTCCCTGGCGTCTTCCCTGGCTTTTCTCGCCATTTAAGCCGCACGTTGCGTGCTCTTTTCTGTTGCTATGCGGTCAATGGTGGCTTTGATGTCTGCCATAACTTCCTCGTGTGAAACTGAAGGGCGGGGATCATCCAGCGCAGCCTGCACACCGTCCCGAAACCACTTGTCGTAGGCGGCAACTTCATGAGACTGCTCATATAGGTTTCTGAATTCTTTCAGTTCGTTTCGCATCGCTTCCAATTTTTCCAGAATCAGGTTTTCTACGTTGTCATTCATGATGTCCTCCAAAGCGAGTGTTTCAAGAGTGCTTGCTTTTTCTGGTCAGAGAATCATTACCCTGCGATTTCCAGGCGTCTTTCAATCCGTTGCAATCGTTCTTTTATCCGTGCTTATCGGGTTACTTTAAAACCCAAATCCCATTTTTCTCCAACTCTTCGTGCATTGCATCGGGTGCAATATCCACACCGTTTGGCCAGGTTACTGCACCGCCTTCAATGTATGCAGCTTTGAAGAAATGGGGTATTCAGCTAAGTGCTGTGGCTAGCCTCTCCATGGGTGCGAAGGCACGGAAATATCCAGCGAAGCTGGCGCTTTATGGCGAAGCTTGGCGGACACTGCGAACTCCTGCCCCTCAACTCTGGGCTTGGGATTGGCTACAAGCTCGCGGAAGGACATAGGATGCATGGAAACGCACTGTTCGATCAGATCGATGTAGGCAGTATCATCTGGAAACCACGCCATAAATTCTGCGTAGTTGCATGGGTAGTCGACCCCGGCGCGGGCGCGGCAGATCGAACCTGCGGAGTATTTGATTCAATTGCATAATTTCAACATAACAGCACTTAGCTGAATACCCCATTTGAAGAATTGCGGGTCTTTCAATGGTGCGAAAACACCGGCGAAAGCATCCTTTGACATATCCACAACACCGTTTACGCCGTCCGAGAATTTAACCCAAAGGCGGTAACCTTCTTCGACTTTCAATTCGATGACCTCCTCTAGCATGACCATTACTCCAGTGGTTTGATGGGCTTGATTTCGCCCTTCGCGCGCGCCCCATTCCAATTTTCGATTAACTCTGCCTTGTGCAGCGCGGATTCATTATCCAAGTGAATGAGTTTTGAGCCAATCTTGCAGGGCGGCATCTACCCGTGTTTGCCAGCCGTCTCCTGTGGAGCGAAATCGTTCCACAACATCATGCGAAAGCCGGATGGTGATGCGTTCCTTGGTGGGCGCTTTTTGTGGGCCGCGTATACCAAGTTTTTTCAGCAGGGCGGGTGGCAATACTTCGTGTGCTGGTTTGGCGCGCTTAAACCATGCATCATCCAGTTCCGGGTTTTCATCATCAATCAATTCAGGATTGGGCTTTTTCATAACGTTTTACCTCGCGTTGGTTCGCCTTGCGAAAACTGATGACGCGAACGCCTTCAGCCGCCGGAGTGAAAATCACCACAAACAACCGCCTGCCAATGAAGCCAATCGTCTCATAACGCGTCTCCTGGTAGGGCTTGCGAGCATCTTCCTCAACCAGCGCGGAATGCCAGTCGAAGCCTTCAACCAAGTGGAACGGCAACCCACGTTCACGGATATTCCGCTCATTTTTGACGGGATCGAAGGTGATTTCCATTCGCGCACTGTACATACAATATGATAGTTAAGCAACAAAAAACGGGCGCCCTGAGGCGCCCGTCCAGGTTTTTTGTTTGACACCCGTAATCAATGCGGCAACTTCATCAGAATTCCAATAAGCAATGCGAACTGGGCAAAGGCCAAACCAACAATCCACTTGAGCAGATCGTACTTCATCTCGTGCAAATCGTTTTTGGTGGCAAGCTCTTTGGTCTTGGTCAGATATTCAAGTGTAACGATACTCATGCTGGGCACTCCTGGATAAGAACTCAGGCTAAACGATTCCATTGGTATTGCTTCATCAGCCGTTGGCTTGGAATCAGTTGGTTTATCTTGTCAGAATAGTATTTATGATCAACCCTAACACGGCTATATTCAGCGCGATTGATATTCCCATCATCCAACGCATTGCGGTGATTTCGTTTTTTATGCCGTCTAATGTGCCGTCGATTTTGTTAAATCTTGTATCAAAGTCGGCTATCGCTTTTGCTGCGGCCTGTGCTTTCTCTTCAGTCGCACCTGCGCTTTTGAATGCTTCGTACACCTCAATGATCATTGTGCTCTTGGTATTCCTTCCAGAGGATAGCCAAGATTAAGGGATTCCAGTGGTATTGGCAACCATCGCCATCGCCAATAAAAACAGGGCGAAAAAACGGGCGCCCTGAGGCGCCCGTTCAAGCTTCTTGTATTGTTACGCCCTTGCGGGCGTGGGCAATTTATAAGTTGCAACGCACCACCAGGCTACGGCCTTCACCCATCTTGCGATAGTGCTTATTTCAGTTGCAACGCTTTGCAATCCAGACCATCTATAGATTCGAAAGATTGATCGTTCGTCAACAAGATGGCCTGTTGTGCCAAAGCGCTGGCGGCAATAACGGCATCAGGAAGTTTCAATCGGTTCTTGCGGCGCAACCGGATTGTCAGGTCACGAACCGCATCGGATAGCTGAACCCGGTCAAGCACGAGCAACAAGTCACGTATTCGCTGCTCTTCTTCCTCAGGCAAACCGGGAAATGAGAGCAGCTCAATTTCTGTGATGACTGAAATGCTGTACTTTCCGTCTGGCAGGGGAGAGGCAAGGCGACCGTTCACCAGGTAGATAATGGCGTTGGTGTCCAGCAAATAACGCGCGATCAATTCCATTCCGCGCGCACGCTACGCTGGTATTCAACCCCGTCAAGCTGGTTAAAAGCGGTAACAGACCCAGCGAATCGCATCAGTGTTTGCGCATTTGAATCCGTTTTGGTTTGCGAGGGCTCATCTTCCTCAAGCACAACAACCAATTCATGTCGCCCGGGACGAACGGTTTCCGGCAACTTGAAAGTAACAACCCTATCTGGCATCACTTCACAATTGATGTTTAGCGTAAGCATGATTTACTCCAAAATGATGGCTCAGGTTAAGGGATTCCAGTGGTTTTAGCAATCATCATCATCTGTTGCCACAGCTAATAAAACAAGGCGAAAAAACGGGCGCCCTGAGGCGCCCGTATTAGCTTCTGGTTTGGTTACGCCCGTAAGGACGCACCTGATTAGAAGGAGTGCTTCATGCCCAGCGAAATAACCGAAGGATCAGCATTTTTTGCTGTGCCAACATCATCTGCCGTTATCTTGGTGTACAGAGCATACACCGAGGTGTTCTTGCTCATGCTGTGATCGTAACCCAGCGCAAATTGCGTTGCTTTGTCGCCTTGATTAACGCCAGCCACCTTTGTCTCTCCAGCCCTGGTATAGGCTGCCTTCACCGCATCGGTGCCGCTGACGGCAAACTTGCCGGCAATGTACCAATTGGTGTTGGTAACTTCTGATCTGGCGGCGGTAACGATACCGGTGGTGTTGCTTGTCAGCTTTTCGTAAACCGCATTCACCGTGATTGCGTCCATGGTATAACCGCCGCCCAGTTTGAAGGCTTTGGAATCGTCGTCTTTGGCTGCGGTGGCGACTAAGGCTGTGGGAGGTGCCAGATCGCCGGTTTTGGCATCGCCAAACTTGACGTTTTCATAAGCCAGTGTCGCGTAGATCGGGCCTTGCTCGTACATACCGGCCATGGAATAAGCCGAACCCTTGGCATTAGTACAAGTACCGGTAGCCGGACAAGAAGCACTTTCGCCACCAAACCTGCTGGTTACCGCCACGCTGACGCCGTTCATAGCCGGGCTCGCGTAAGCGATCGCGTTGGTCCAGCGTGAATCATGGTTCTCACCCATCAGGCCGCTGCCGTTACCCGCATTGCCGGCAGCCAAGGTGCCAGTGCCGTGGCGGTTATCGGCCAAGGTGTCGGCGAACACGTCCAGCCTGCGGGTGGATATTTTGTAAGCGGTGTCATAGTTACCCACCAGCACGGTACCCAAGTCGGCGCTCTTCAGGCCGAGGAAGGAGTTGCGGTTGAACACCTGCGCTGCACTTGTCTTATTGGTAGTACTGGCAGTAGCGGTGGTATCAGTAGTGCCCGTTCCACCGGCAGTACCGGTATCCGGATTGACCCCGGCTTCCAGTTGCATAATCGCGGACAGGCCGTTACCCAGATCATCGGAAGCCTTGAAGCCGAGGCGCGATTGGTTGGCGGTCAAACTGTTGTTTGTGGTGGCGGTAGCAGCGCCGTCGTTAATCGAGTTGATGGACATGCCGACCTGGCCGTACACGGACGCGTCAGCCATTGCAACCGGGGATACAAATGCGCCTGCCACTGCCAAAGCGAGTAGTTTCTTATTCATGCAGATTCTCCTGATTAAATTAAAGCGGGTTTTCCCGAAAAACCTCTCAAATACTTTGAACCAATGAGAAGTCAGCGCGCATTCTGGCAGAGTGGCAAACGGGGAAGCAAGGCATTCCTGCGCTTTGTTGTATTTTTGCAACAGAAAAATATGTTTCACCATGCTTTGATGTTTATCTAAGTTTTGATATAGTGCGTTTATGAAATTCATTCAATTCATCGGGTGTAGTCAGGATGATTTGCGCGACTTCCCAATCGAGGCAAGGCGTGAATGCGGCAGGGAATTAAACCGGGTGCAACATGGTTTGATGCCGACAGATTTCAAGCCGATGTTGAATGTTGGTTCCGGCGCTTACGAAATACGGGTGCATGTCCTGGGTGAGTGGCGCGTGATGTATGTCGCAAAGTTTGCGGCAACGGTGTATGTGTTGCACGCTTTTCAAAAGAAAACGCCGAGGACGCGCAAGGAAGATATTGAACTGGCAGCGCGCCGCTACAAATTGATTGGAGGCTGAATCATGAAAGCGAAAGAGAAAATTACCAAATCGTCCGGCAATGTGTTTATTGACCTGGGCTTCCCGCCGGATGAGGCGGAAATTCTGGCGATGCGCTCCAACTTGATGTGCGAATTGGAACGGCTGATAGCCGAGCGGCGCTGGACGCAGGCGGAGGCGGCAAAAATTCTCGGTATCGGCCAATCGCGCGTGTCCGACCTGGTGCGTGGCAAGTGGGATAAATTCAGCCTGGACATGCTGATCATATTAATGACCCGCGCGGGACGGAAGGTTGATCTGGCGGTGGTGTGATTTTATCGTCCCCACGCGGAGCGTGGGGACGATACGACGATACGAGCTACTCGACCGTGACGGATTTTGCCAGATTGCGCGGCTTGTCCACATCGGTGCCTTTCTGCAAGGCCACGTAATAGGCCAGCAGTTGCAGCGCGATGGTGTGCAGAATGGGGCTCAAATATCCGGCGTGCTCGGGCATCTGCATCAGGTGCACGCCGTCTTCCGAACGGAAGCGCGTTCCGGCGTCGGCGAACACGTACAGCTCGCCGCCGCGCGCGCGCACTTCCTGCAGGTTGGACTTGAGTTTTTCCAGCAGCGCGTCGTTGGGCGCCACGGCGATCACCGGCATGTCCTTGTCCACCAGCGCCAGCGGGCCGTGCTTCAGCTCACCGGCGGGATAGGCCTCGGCGTGGATGTAGGAAATTTCCTTGAGCTTGAGCGCGCCTTCCAGCGCGATGGGATAGTGCAGGCCACGCCCGAGGAACAGGGCATGCTGCTTGCCGGCGAAGCATTGCGCCAATTTCGCGATCTCCGGTTCCAGTTTCAGCACGGCCTGCGCCGCGCTGGGCAGATGGCGCAAGTCGTGCAGATGCTGCTGTTCCGCTTCCTGGCTTAACCTGCCACGTTGCTTGGCGAGAATAAGGGTGAGCAGGAACAGGGCGGCCAGTTGCGTGGTGAATGCCTTGGTGGAGGCCACGCCGATTTCCGGCCCGGCGCGGGTCAGCAAGCGCAGCCTGGACTGCCTGACCAGCGCGCTTTCCGGCACGTTGCAGATGCACAGCGTGTGCTCATGCCCCAGCGCTTTGGCATGGTTGAGTGCGGCCAGAGTGTCGGCAGTTTCGCCCGATTGCGAGATGGTCACCACCAGCGTTTTCGGGTTGGCCACGCTCACGCGGTAGCGATATTCGCTGGCGATTTCCACATTGCACGGGATGCCGGCGATTTCTTCCAGCCAGTAGCGCGCTACCAGCCCCGCATGGTGGCTGGTGCCGCAGGCGAGGATGAGGATGCTTTCCACTTGCGCGAATGCGGCGGCGGCCTCGGCGCCGAAAATGCCCGGCACCAGCGAATGGCTGTTGCACACGGCTTGCAGCGTGTCTGCCAGCGCTTGCGGCTGTTCGTGGATTTCCTTCTGCATGTAGTGGCGATATTCGCCCAGCTCCACGCTTTCATTGGTCAGCTCGCTGACATGCACCGGGCGTTGCGCCGCCTGGCCCTTTGCATCGAAAATACGGTAGCCGTGCAGGCTCACTTCGGCCACATCGCCCTCTTCCAGATACACCATGTTTTTCGTGACTTGCAGCAGCGCCGATACATCCGATGCGATGAAATGCTCCCCTTCACCTACGCCCAGCAGCAGCGGACTGCCCCTGCGCGCGCCGATCAGTTGATCGGGATTGTCCGCCGCCACCACGCCGATGGCGTAAGCGCCCACCAGCCCGGCCAGCGCCGCCTGGGTCGCAGCCAGCAGGCTATTGCCGCGCGCATAGTGGCTGTGTATGAGGTGCGCGATGACTTCGGTATCGGTGTCGGAGGTGAACTCGTAACCTTGCGCGGTCAGGCGTGTGCACAGTTCTTCATAATTTTCAATGATGCCGTTGTGCGCCACCGCAATGAGATCGCGGCTGATATGCGGGTGCGCGTTGCGCTCGCTGGGCACGCCGTGCGTGGCCCAGCGGGTATGCGCGATGCCGAGATGCCCGCTGGTGTGCGCACATTTTTCGGTCAGCTCCGCCACGCGCCCGGTGCTGCGCACGCGCTGCAACCGGCTGTTGTTGACCACCACCAGGCCAGCCGAGTCATAGCCGCGATATTCCAGGCGCTGCAGTCCTTGCAGCAGGATGGGGACGACATTGCGTTGCGCGACCGCGCCTACTATTCCGCACATGACACATACCTTGTGAAGGGAGAAGGCGGAAAGGCGAATGAATTCGCACCTGCAAATTTATGGCTCACTTTTGACCTTTCGCTTGTTTGGTTGGCCGCTGCCAGCCCGGCACGGTCACCTGTTTGCTGCGCGACAACGTCAGCTCTCCTTCCGGCACATCGCGTGTGATGGTGGAGCCTGCGCCTATCGTCGCGCCGCGCCCGACTTTCACCGGCGCGACCAGTTGCGTGTCCGAGCCGATGAATACATCATCCCCGATAACGGTGCGATGTTTATTCGCGCCATCGTAGTTGCAGGTGATGGTGCCCGCGCCGATGTTGACGCGGCTGCCTATGCTGCTGTCGCCGATGTAGCTCAGGTGATTGGCCTTGCTGCCGCTGGCGATCTCGCTGTTTTTGACCTCGACGAAGTTGCCGATATGCACCCCGTCATGCAACCTGGTTCCCGGGCGCAGGCGAGCGTAAGGCCCGATGTGGCAGTTGGCGCCTACTTCGCTGCTGTCTATGTGGCTATAGGGTGCGATGTCTGTCCCGTTGGCAAGCGTGGCGTTCTTGATGATGCTGTAGGCGCCCACCCGCACGTTGTTGCCCAAACGCACCTCACCCTCGAAAATGCAGCCGACATCAATCTCGACATCGCGCCCGCACACCAGTTTGCCGCGCACATCCAGACGCGCCGGGTCGGCGAGTGTTACGCCGTGCGCCAGCAGCCGGGAAGCCTCAATCTGTTGCCAGCTACGCTCCAACCCGGCGAGTTGCGCCTTGCTGTTCACACCTAGCACTTCCCACACGTGCGCCGCTTGAACGGTGCGCACCGTGACACCCTGTGCAACGGCCATGGCGACGATGTCGGTGAGGTAGTACTCACCTTGCGCATTATTGTCATTGCGCAGTTTGGCCAGCCAGTCGCGCAGCAGGGAAGTGGGAGCAGTCAGGATGCCGGTATTCACTTCGCCGATGGCACGCTGCTCCGGTGTGGCATCTTTTTCCTCGACAATATGGCTGACATTGCCTGCGCCATCGCGCACGATGCGCCCGTAACCGGAAGGATTGTCGAGATGGACGGTGAGCAGGGTCAGCGCATCCGGCGCGCCGAGCATTTGCCGCAACGTGGTGTGCTGAATGAGCGGCACATCGCCATACAATACCAGTGTCAGGCTGTTGTCATGCAGTTGCGGCAGCGCCTGCTGCACCGCGTGGCCGGTGCCTAGCTGCGGTTCCTGCAGAATAAAACTGGAGTCATATTGCGCCATCGCCTGCGGCACGGCCTCACCGCCATGCCCATACACTACGCAAGTCTTCACCGGCGCCAGCATGGCCGCAGTGTCCAGCACATGCTGCAACAGCGTGCGGCCAGCCAGCAGGTGCAGCACCTTGGGCCGCTCAGAATACATGCGCGTGCCTTTGCCGGCGGCGAGAATGACGATGTTTAATAGGCTCATGGCAGGTTATTCAAGAATTGTGTATTTCAATTTCTCAATTTGCTGAGGGCGTGTTTCATGTTGGTTCGCTGCGCCGGAACTTTTCAATCAACTGGATTCCCGCCTGCACCCGCAAGGGGTACGCCGCCGCGCCCGTTCCATCTCTCATCACTCTCCCCCCGAGGGGGAGAGTGATGAGGTGCCGCTTCGCGACGTTCACGTTAAATATCATGAAAAAAAACGGTGGCGGGCATCGGCCGGTATGTCCATTCCAGTCGAGTATGCGCGTTGCAGGAGTTCCCAATAGTAGCGGTAGGAAGCGCGGTCATGCAGTTTGCCTTCCAGCTGGATAGGTCCCCACGCCGCATCCTGGGCGGCGATCAGCAGGGTGGCGGCCTCGTTGACCTCGGCAAAATCCGGGCGCATGGCTTCGACGATGGGCTGTATCTGGCCCGGGTGGATGCTCCACATGCGCAGAAAGCCAAGTTCCTGCCGGGCGCGGCGCGCGTCTTCCCGCACCACACTGGGGTCGCGTATTTCGGTGGTGACGTTATGGCTGGGCACGATGCCGTTGCCCAGCGCGGCGGCGGCAATCGCGCACTTGGCGCGCACGACCAGCGCATGGTTGAACTGGCCGGGCGAACGCATGGCGGCTGCGGGGATGGCCCCGTGATGCGCGGAGACGAAATCCATGAGGCCGAAGTCGAGTGTCTCGACATGTGGCAGGCGGGCAATCTCCCATACCTCATGCAGCGCGCCGGGCGTTTCGATCAGTACATGGACGGGAATCTCGCGGGCAATGCCGCAGCGGTTTCTCAGTTCGTCGAGCGCAGTGATCTGCGTCAGGACATCGCCGGCATTTTCCGGTTTGGGCAATACGATATAAGCCACGCGCTGCCCGGCCAGGCTGAGGATGGCTTCCAGTTCGTCGCGCCAAAATGGGTGGCTTACATCATGGATGCGAGCGCCGATGCGGCCAAAACGGTTTTCACCGGACTGGATAAGTCCGGCGATCATCGCAGCGTGTTCCCGTTCCAGGCCTGCCGGAGCGCCGTCCTCGCAGTCGGCGGTGATGTCGAAAACAGGCCGCTCATTGACCGCTGTCTCGGCTTGAATCTGCAACGCCTTCTTTATCATCTTCTCGCTGCCGGCAAAATGCTCGCAAGCGGCAAGCGGCGGGAATGGTCGGCTGCCCGTGTAAAGCACTTCGGATGGATGGAGGGGGTCGATCATGTACGGAAGCCCTATAAACTCAACAGCGTCATTCCCGCGAAAGCGGGAATCCAGCGGTTTAATTCTAAGTGCCTTTGGGGATTGTCCCTGCTATAGGGAATATTTTCTTTGACTGGATTCCCGCTTTCGCGGGAATGACGCGTTTTTAGAAGCTCACTACGGTATTCCATCCTGCGCCTCTGGCTGATCAAGGAATTACTGGATTTCGACCAGTGTCTCGTCCGGCGCCACGCTGTCGCCTTTTTTGACATGGACGCCGATTACAATGCCGCTTATGGGCGCCTGGATTTCATTTTCCATTTTCATGGCTTCGATGACCAGCACACCATCTCCCGCTTCGACCTTGTCTCCGGCCTTGACCTTGACGGCGACTATGGTGCCGGGCATGGCAGTCGCCACGCAGCCTTGGTGGGTGGGTTGCGGGCGGCCTGAACCGGAAGTTAATGCAGCAGATTTTTTCTTGCCATTGCCTGTTCCGCCGGAAACCTCGATTTCATTCAGGGTTTCGACCATGACTTCTTCCGAAATGCCGTCCACGGAAACATAGAACGGACGGCGCGTTTCTCCGCGGTGCCCGCTGCCGGTGAGATTGATATGGAAAGTTTCGCCGTGCAGCGTTACCTTGAATTCGTTGGGAGCGTAACGTTCGGATGAAGTGGTAGCGGCCTCCTTGGGCAGCAAGGGTTCAGGCTTGAGCGTGTTGGCGTTGCGCTCCTGCAAAAAGGTTTTTGCCAGGTCCGGAAACATGGCATAGGTGAGAACATCTTCGTCGCTCTTGGCCAGGTTTTCGCACTCGATCTTGAGCTTGTTCATCTCGTCTTCCAGCAGATCCGCCGGGCGGCAGGTCACGACTTCCGCGTCGCCTACCGCAAGTTTCTTGATTTGTTCGTTGACCTTGCCCGGCGCCTTGCCGTAGTGTCCGAGCAGATAATTCTTGACTTCATTGGTGACCGATTTGTAGCGTGCGCCGGTCAGTATGTTCATGACGGCCTGTGAGCCGACGATTTGCGAGGTTGGCGTAACCAGGGGCGGATAACCCAGGTCTTCGCGCACACGCGGTATTTCGGCCAACACCTCATTCATGCGGTTGAGCGCGCCCAATTCCTTGAGCTGGTTGGACAGGTTGGAAATCATGCCGCCCGGCACATGGTTTACCAGCACGCGCGTGTCCACGCCGGTGTAGGCGCTTTCGTACTGCCAGTACTTCTGGCGCACTTCGTAGAAATAGGCGGTAATTTCCTGCAACGCGGCAAGGTTGAGGCCGGTGTCGTATGGGGTGCCTTGCAGCGCGGCAACAATACTCTCGGTCGAGGAATGGCTGGCGCCCTCGCCAAAAGAAGAGTTGCATGTATCCAGCATGGTCGCCCCCGCTTCCACGGCCTTGAGGAAACACATGGCAGACAAGCCCGAAGTGGAATGGCTGTGCAGGTGGATGGGCAGGCTGACGGCGGCGCGTATTGCCGCCACCAACTCGGAGGTTTTGTATGGGGTGAGCAGCCCGGCCATATCCTTGATGCAGATGGTATCGCAGCCCATGGCTTCCAGTTCGCGCGCCAGCTCGACGAACTGGGGAATGCCGTGTACCGGGCTGGTGGTATAGCTGATGCAGCCTTCGGCGTGTTTACCGGATTTTTTTACCGCTTCGACGGAGACGCGCAAATTGCGCAGGTCGTTCATCGCATCAAAAACGCGGAACACGTCTATGCCGTTGTCCGCAGACTTGCCGACAAATGCGCGCACCACATCATCGGAGTAATGCCGGTAGCCGAGCAGATTCTGGCCGCGCAGCAGCATCTGAATGCGGCTGTTGGGCAATGCCTTGCGCAATTTCTTGAGGCGTTCCCACGGATCTTCTTTCAGGAAGCGCACGCAGGAGTCGAAGGTTGCTCCTCCCCACGCTTCCACCGACCAGAAACCGATGTTATCCAGCTTGGGACAGATGGGCAGCATGTCATCGGTGCGCATGCGTGTTGCGATCACGGATTGATGGCCGTCGCGCAGAACCAGTTCGGAAATAAGAGTTTTTGCCATGGTATTAACGGTTGCTCAAGTTTTAAATCAGATGCCTTCGTGCGCCGCTATGACGGCTGAAATCACAGCCGCCCTCAGTTCCGGCGGAATTTTGGTGGTGTAGTTGATCAACTCTGGATGGGACTCCACAAACCCGGTGTTGAAATCCGCATTCCTGAAATCGGGGTGCTGCAGGATTTCCTGGTAATACGGTATGGTCGTCTTGACGCCATAAATTGCCATGTCGCCGAGCGCCCGACGACCGCGTTCGACGACTCCTTCCCAAGTGAGCGCCCAGACGGTGAGCTTGGCGCACATCGAGTCGAAATAGGGCGGGATGACGTAGCCGCTGAACATGGCGGCATCAATGCGCACGCCGGGGCCGCCCGGCGCATAGTAACGGGTGATCTTGCCAAAACTCGGCAAAAAGCCATTCTTGGGGTCTTCCGCATTGATACGAAACTCCATGGCATAGCCGCGAAACCTGACGTCTTCCTGCTTGTATTGCAGTTCGAGGCCATCTGCGATGCGAATCTGTTCCTGCACGATATCGATGCCGGTAATGGTTTCCGTCACGGTGTGTTCAACCTGGATGCGGGTGTTCATTTCCATGAAATAGAAATTGTTATCCTGGTCGAGCAGGAATTCGACGGTTCCCGCGTTTTCATAGCCTACGGCGCGTGCAGCTTTGACGCCCAGACTGCCGATGTAATCGCGCTGCGCTTGGGTAATCTGCGGCGAGGGCGCAATCTCGATCAGTTTCTGGTTGCGGCGCTGGATGGAACAATCGCGCTCAAACAAATGGATAATGTTGCCCTGGCTGTCGCCCAGCACCTGCACTTCGATGTGCTTCGGGTTGACCACGCACCTTTCCAGAAAGACCTCAGGCTGGCCAAAAGCCTTGCTGGCTTCCGAAATTACCCGCTCATAATTGCTGATCAGATCTTTATCGCTGTCGCAGCGGCGGATGCCGCGCCCGCCGCCTCCATTGGTGGCCTTGAGCATGATGGGGTAGCCGATTTTGCTTGCCAGCGCACGCGCCTCTTCAACATCGGCGAGGTTGCCGTCGCTGCCCGGCACACACGGAATGCCGGCGGCTATCATGGCGTTGCGCGCCTGGACTTTGTCGCCCATCTGGCGGATGACATCCGCATTCGGGCCGATGAACTTGATGTCACGGCGTGCGCAAATTTCTGCCAGCTCAGGATTCTCCGAAAGGAAGCCATAGCCCGGGTGCAGCGCATCGCACCCCGAGGTAACAGCTATATTGACGATGTTGTGTGCGTTAAGATAGCCGGCGACCGGTTCGGAGCCGATGTGGTAAGCCTCGTCCGCTTTTTTTACGTGCAGCGCATGGCGGTCGGCATCGGTGTAGATGGCGACCGACTTGATGCCCATTTCCGAGCAGGCGCGCACAATGCGGACAGCAATCTCCCCACGGTTGGCGACGAGTATTTTGTTAATCACGAATTAGCCCTGAATACTTTTGAATACCCGGCTGGATGATAATTTGGTGCATGATTCTGTGAGCCGCTGCCTTGAATTTCGAATGCGGCATTATAGCGGCATCGTCCTGCTGTGCTCAATGGAAATCCTGCTAAATGCCTTTAGGGCACCCCTAAAAATCCACATTTCATCCCAACTGATGGCACTACTGGTAAAACTACTGCGTTGCGGAAAAAATTAGTTTCGGCCAACCTAACGGGCATGGCGGCAGTGCCACCACAGAAAATTAACGCCGCCGTGTCCGTTCCCTGATGGAACTACTAACCATTCCACTAGGTTGCCCAAAGACGGCAACTGAGTGGCTGGTTATCTCTCCTACCTCTCCCCCAATGGGGGAGAGTGATGGGGTGTCGCTTTGCGACGTTCACGTTAAAAGGTTACCCACACTGAAACTTCGTTTTCTTGCTTACGTATCACATCTATGCGGCGCTGCGAAATTTTTTAGTTCTGCTTGCGCGGTATTGTGCCCTGTTGAAATCCAAAATAAGTTCCAATAGTCCATTAGTCCGAATGGACTATTGTGGTAACTCCGGTTGAGTAATAAGCTGCGGTCGTCGAAAAAGTAGGGCTAAAAAATCTTTGATGTTGCCCGTCAATACGAACGCAGCCCTTTGATCGCTATTGCGAAAGAGATGAACGGTAGCTTTAATCAAACCAATTGGAGGCTTCAATGAAAAAACTAAAAAAACTAACAGTTGCCCTGGCGCTTTCCGCCATATTTGCGACTGGCGCAGTTCATGCCGCAGTCTTGGATTTTACCTCACCCTCAATATCGACTATCGGTAATGTATCAGTTACTCCGAGCCTCGCGACTCTATCCGGTGATGGTCTTTCAACGCTGACGATGGATGTTACGAACATCAGCGGCTTTCAATGGCTTTTCACTTCCCAAACTCCCATGAGCTGGAACCAATGGGAGTCCTGGTACGAAACGAGTTACGTGTCTATCAACGGTGGGAACAATATTCTCCTGGCAGATATGACCAGTTGGGTAACTTCCGGGATTTACAACCTCGGACCATCGTTCTCAGGCACGCTCACATTCGGGTTTGATAGTACGTATTTTGCCAATATGAATGATTTTTCACAAAGCTCACTGCAAATATCAGCCGTCCCCGAACCGGAAACCTATGCCATGCTGTTGGCGGGTTTGGGCTTGTTGGGGTTCACCGCACGCCGCCGGAAAAACCTTTACGCGTAGTTAAGGTTCAAATCAAAATCCAATTGGGACGGGGGCTGCGGCCCCCGCTTTTTTTGTGCGCCAATTTCCCATTACCTCTATACGCCTGCGTAATTCCATTTCAAAAATAATTCGCAGGACCGATATAGCACGCACTGCGATATTGCACTATTCACCAGAAAATGGAGCAATACGGGAAGACACCATTAACAGTTGCACTTCAAACTTGAATTTGCAATAAAATAAAAAATTGGAACAAAAGATCGCTTGTTATTCAGATGCCGTCCTCATTTCCACAGCTAAGCCAAGGCAATCAGTCTCTTTCATCGCTGATAAAACATTTTATCGAGCCTTTGGTATCGATAGTTACCCTGTTTGTGGTTGCCTATTTCAATGATGAGGTGATTGACTACCGTTACTCCCTCTTCGCTTTGCTGATTTTCGTGATTACATTTCCAGGTGAATGGCCCACAACGACATCTGTGCGCTTTTCCCGCCAGATCGCAAGCTCATGGGTGATTCATGCCTGCTTGCTGGTGCTGCTAGGGCTTGGCACGGGGACGCTGTCCATGTTCCCCATCAAGGTCATCTTGCTTTGGTTATTCATCATGCCGGTGGCGGTATTTACGACATGCATCCTGTTGAAGAGGTTTGCCGGGCGCTTCAAACTGTTACGGGTAAACAAAACAAAGGCTATCGTGGTCGGTGCAACTTTGCTGTCACAGAAATTGATGCTGGCGATTAAAAATGACAATATGAGCCCGATTGAAATTGTGGGCTTCTTCGATGACCGTGATCCGCCGCGCTTTGACATTACAGATTTTGCCCCGATGCTGGGCAAGATGACGGCGGTTGCCGAATATTGCAAGGCTAATCCAATCGAGAGCATTTACATCACGCTGCCGATGTCATCCCACCCGCGTATTATGCGGTTGTTGGACGAATTGCGCGACACCACGACTTCCATATATTTCCTGCCGGACGTATTTATTCACGACTTGATTCAGGCCAGGGTTGACATGCTGCATGGCATCCCCATGCTCGCCATTTGCGAAACACCCTTCCTTGGAACCAGCGGCTTGGTCAAGCGGTTAAGCGACATCATCCTTGCCTCACTGATTTTGATTCTGATCTTGCCATTGATGCTGGCGGTGGCTATCGGGGTCAAGCGAAGTTCTCCCGGGCCTGTACTGTTTCGCCAGCGCCGCTATGGGCTGGACGGCAAGGATATCGTCGTCTACAAGTTTCGTTCCATGACAGTGTGTGAGGACGGGCCTGACGTGCCACAGGCGCAAAAAAATGACACACGCATAACCCCGTTTGGCGCTTTTATACGCAGGACATCACTGGACGAGCTCCCGCAGTTCATCAATGTGTTACAGGGCAGCATGAGCATTGTGGGCCCACGCCCCCACGCGGTTGCGCACAACGAGGCATACCGTAAATTGATCAAAAGCTACATGGTGCGCCACAAGGTCAAGCCCGGCATTACCGGGTGGGCGCAGGTCAATGGTTTGCGAGGTGAGACCGAAACTCTGGAAAAGATGGAAAAACGCATCGAGTACGACCTTGACTATCTCCGGAACTGGTCGCTTTACCTCGACTTGTGGATCATATTTCGTACGGTGATGTTGGTATTCAAGGATCGCCATGCTTACTGATCCGCTGTTCAGCAAGGTATAACCAGCAAATGATAGCTGCAAATATGCGACCATCACCCATACCGGTATGGATTCGCCTGCTGCTGTTGTCTGCGGCGGCAGGCATGATCGGCGGGTTATTCATTGTGGGTGCGCAACCGGTTGCAGTCGGGTTCTTTCAGCCCCCGGTAGACAAGGTTGCACATGGCGGCGTATTTGCCTTGCTTGCCATCTTGTTATGGTACGGCTCGAACCGGCAAAGCGCACTGGGTGTGTTTGTGGTGGTGGTTCTGGTCGGGGCGCTTGACGAATGGCACCAGCGATACCTGCCTGGACGCTCCGCAGACCTGCTCGATCTGGCAGCAGATGCTATTGAAGCAGGAGTTGTGTTAATGGTTTTTCGTGCAATTCGTGAAAAGAGTAGCCGGCAACGCTAGTGATAGCTGGAGTGAAATTTGGCGACGGCTTGTGTTCGGCTGGTAACGTCAAGTTTTTTAAAGATTCGCTGCAAGTGATTTTTGACCGTGAATTCGCTGATGTCGAGAATCATGCCAATTTCGATATTAGTTTTCCCATTTCGGACCAATTCCATGATTTCGGCCTCCCTTGAGGAAAGGCACGAGAGTTTGCTTGGCTCGGGTTCGCAGTTCTTGAGCATGTCAACACTCGAAAACTGTCCCATGAACTCCTTGATTGCATGTGCCAGTGCGCTTATCGTATCACTAAATTTCTGGTCGTTCATCTCGCAGTCCATATTTCCCTGAGACACCATGAGTCCCCCCGTACTAAGCAGTGATGGGGCACAGCCGTTTCTTTCCCAATGGGTGAACAAGAGCTTCAAGAAACGGGTCAGGTTGTCGCTGCTGAACTTCTCGGTTCTTGCCCCAGGCTGCGCAGAAATGACTTCCGCAAGCAAAGATTCAGTTAGCAGCATGTTGAGATTTGGTTCCGGTTTGGTTTGCATAACCCCTCCCTACCTTTTGTTAGTTACTTGAATCCGCTTGTTCTGTTCGCCTGTTTGACATGGGTCAGTGGATTATTATGACCTGCATCAATGTATTTCTCAGTAGGATGGATTTTAGGGAGCTGATATAGCTCCTGTCATGGTAACAAATGACATTTTTTACAGGAGGTATGCATCGTTCCTTATAGGAGATTTCTACCATCAAAAGTGGTTTAACTATGGGAGATTTGTACTGCCGCAATAACCAGGCAGGCTTCGATTTGTTGTCTATCAGGCAGGCAATTAGTGCATTTTTTCAACTGGATCGCAGGGGTAGGACATGCTTTCTGGGCGATGCCAAAAGACATGCTTCAGCCAGTGAACAATCTGTGGTTTGTGGGGCCAGATGGGCTTCAGCCAACAATCAATGCGCGCGGCACGGGAGGGCGGTCAACATGAGGATCGGGATGCCAGGCTCGGCTGCATCGCCAAGCCGGGCAGATTGCGTTCTACAGAATTGGGCAGGTCAATAGCTCGCGACAGGAGAAGTGATGAGGTGTCGCCCCGTGAGGTTTACCCCGAATTAAGATGGGTGGTGTTTTCAGCACCCTCTTGTTATGCATACCCTAGCGGATTTTGCCTCTGCCATTTCCAGGCATCCTGGCACATCACATTGATATCGCGTCCCGCCTTCCAGCCCAACTCGTATTCAGCTTTGGCCGGATCGGAATATACCTGCGCCACATCCCCGGCACGCCGGGGCGAAATACGATAAGGCACCGGGCAGCCGGAAGCCAGTTCGAAAGCACTTACCATTTCCAGCACGCTATAGCCGCGCCCGGTGCCGAGATTGAACACATGCGCGCCGGTTTGGTTTTGCAGCCAGGCTAATGCCTGCACATGTCCCTCGGCCAAATCCATCACATGAATGTAATCACGCATACCCGTGCCATCCGGCGTGGGGTAATCGTCACCAAATACCGTTAACTGCTCGCGCCGCCCCACTGCCACCTGGCTAATGTAGGGCATCAGATTGTTCGGGATGCCGTTCGGATCCTCGCCCATGGTGCCGCTGGAGTGCGCTCCCACCGGATTGAAATAGCGCAACAGAGCAATCCGCCACGCAGGGTCAGAATCCGCCAGATCGGCATACATTTGCTCCACCATCAGCTTGGAATGCCCATAAGGATTAGTCGGTCTCAACGTTGAATCCTCACGAATTGGCAAGCAGGTGGGATCTCCATACACAGTTGCGGAAGAGCTGAACACCAGCACCTGCACACCGAACTCAGCCATCACATCGGCCAGCGCCACGCTGCCTGACACGTTGTTGTCATAATAGGCCAGCGGCTTTTCCACCGACTCGCCCACCGCCTTCAAGCCGGCAAAGTGAATCACGCCACCGATGGTATAAGTGCGGAAAACTTTCCGTAGCGCAGCACGGTCACGCACATCTGCCTGTACCAGTGGCACCGCCTTGCCGGTGATCGCCTCCACGCGGCGCAGCGACTCAACCTTGCTGTTGCTAAAATTATCCAGCACCAGCACTTCGTAACCAGCCTGCAACAACGCCACACAAGTGTGGCTGCCTATATAGCCGGCACCGCCGGTTACAAGAATCATTTTTTGCCTCCGAATTTATTAAAGGGCACCTCTAAAAATCTACATTTCATCCCACCTGATGGAGCTATTGGTTCACGTGAGCGGATTAGCAAGGCGTAATCCACCGGATAAAACCAGATTTTCCATTAGGCAGTGCCAGATTGAAAGCAAAATGTGAATGAACACCCCTTATACTTATAGTTTCTGCATCATCACTTCCGCCTGCCTTATATATCCGCCGCCGAACAAGTTAGCGTGATTGAGAATGTGATAAAGATTGTATAAAGTCTTGCGCGTGGCATAGCCCGTATCCAGCGGCCACGCGGCGATGTAGGCCGCATAGAATTCCGGGTCGAAACCGCCGAATAATTCCGTCATGGCAAGATCGGCTTCGCGGTCGCCGTAATAGAGCGCAGGGTCGAAAATGACCGGTGCGCCATCCGCGAGGTAGGCATGGTTGCCGCCCCAAAGGTCGCCGTGCAGTAGCGAGGGCTGCGGGCGGTAGCCGTCGAAAAGTTCCGGCAGCCGTTCCATCAGCCTGTGGCCCATCTCTTGCAACTTCCCACCGTAACCATTGCGGGCCGCGAGGCCAAGCTGGAAGCCGAGCCGCTGTTCGCGCCAGAAGGTGATCCAGTCGGATGACCAGCCGTTCAACTGCGGCGTCGTGCCGATAAAATTATCTTGCATAAGGCCGAATTGTTTTGCAGAACTACGGTGCAGCGCGGCGAGCTGTGCGCCGAGCCGTTTTTCATCGCCGCGTGAACTCAACTCCAGATGTTCCAACACCAGATAACTTTGCCCCCCTGCAATGCCGTGTGTGATGGGGCACGGCACGCGGATGGTGTTTGTCGTGGTGATTACGTTAAGCCCTTCCGCTTCGGCGACGAACATCGGCAAATGTTGGGCATCGTTGAGCTTGAGGAAATAACACGAGCCATCCGCTCCTTCCAAACGATAGGCCTGGTTGATGCAGCCGCCAGCAATGGGGATCGAGTTATGCACTTCAAACGGGCGATGCGTCGCATCGCGGATAGCAGCGGAGATGTGGTCGAGGAGTTTTGCTTCCATGAGTTGTATTCGGAAAGCATCGTCATTCCCACACAGGCGGGAATGACAGCAATCGTTACAGGTTGATGGAATAACCGAAATGTTGCTGGAACTGTACCCTCAACTCATCGCACGTCGGCTTGTGGTTTTGCCCGCCGCGGCTGGCGATCTTGATCGTGCCGAGCAGCGAGGCCAAGCGCCCGGTGGTTTCCCAATCCCAACCCTGCTGGATGCCATGCAGCAGGCCGGCGCGATAGGCATCACCGCAACCGGTGGGGTCGAGTAGCGCGATGGGTTTGGCGCAGGGGATGATGATTTCCTTGCCGTCGGCGTAAATGGTCGAGCCTTCGCCGCCGCGCGTGATGATGAAAGCGCGCGTGGATTTGGCAAGCTCCTCAATTTTTCTGCCGGTCTTGTCCTGCAACAGTTGTGCCTCGTAGTCGTTCACCGTCACATAGTCGGCCTGCTCGACAAAGTGCAGCAGTTCTTCGCCGCTGAACATCGGCATGCCCTGGCCCGGATCGAACACCCAGGGGATACCCGCCTCGTGGAATTCGCGCGCGTGCTGCAACATGCCTTCGCGGCCATCCGGCGAGACGATGCCGAGGCGGATATTTTTTGCATCGCCGACATGATTTTGTTCGGAGAAACTCATCGCACCGGGATGGAAAGCGGTGATCTGGTTATCGTCCAGGTCGGTGGTGATGAATGCCTGCCCAGTATAGCTGCCGGGAATGTGGCGGATATGTTCCTGCGTCAAACCGAGCTTTTCCAGGCGCGCAGCATAGGTGGCAAAGTCGTCGCCCACCGTCGCCATGATCTGCGGCTCTCCGCCGAGCAGCTTCAGGTTGTAAGCGATGTTGCCCGCGCAACCGCCGAACTCGCGGCGCATCTCAGGCACCAGAAACGCTACGTTCAGAATATGAATCTTTTCGGGCAGGATATGCTTCTTGAATTGATCCTGAAACACCATGATGGTGTCGAAGGCCATTGAACCGCAAATGAGAGTATGCATCACAAAATTTTGACGGAATTGAATGGCGCGGATTGTAACATTGGGTTAGTGGTTGTTTGTGTACTCACCCCATGAGCAGCCGAAGGCACTTGAAGTAAAGTTCGAAAATCCGTGCGGGAGTTCAGCAACGTTACCGTCGAAAATTGCACTTGTTTGTGTCAAAAGAAAATTATGCAAGGAGCTTATAAAAGCGCTCTTTATGCATTGCGATAAATCGCGCCCAATATACATGGATGCTTTGCCCCGGTGGCCAATGGCAGATTGGCGGGTTTGCCATGCATAGTTTGCTGCGCCAACCATGCGAAGGCGATAGCCTCAAGATAGTCGCCATCCATGTCAAGGGTGTTGGTCGATTGCACGGTGCAATCAGGCAGCAATGCAGCAAGGCGGTTGTGCAGGGTTAGGTTATGTGCGCCGCCGCCGCATAAATAAATTTCATTTGCGCCGATACTATATTTCTGGATGGCTTGCGCAATGGTTAGGCAAGTCAGTTCCAACAAAGTGGCCTGCACATTTGCCGCCAATTCGCTGCCTTGTAGTTTGCCGAGCAGCCACGACAAGTTGAAAAGATCGCGCCCGCTGCTCTTGGGCGGAGGCAGAGCGAAGAACGGCTCGCTCAGCATTTGTTCAAGTAGCGCGGGCAGCACTTGGCCGGATGCCGCCCATGAGCCGTTGTAGTCGTAAGGTTTGCCGAGTTGACGCACACTCCATGCGTCCATCAACAGGTTGCCCGGGCCGCAGTCGAAACCGGAAGTAGCGTGTTGGGGTGGCAGGTTGGTCAGGTTGCTGATGCCGCCGATGTTGACGATGACGCGGTGGATGTCGGGATGGCGCAACATTTGATCGTGGAACGCAGGAACCAGCGGGGCGCCCTGCCCGCCTGCCGCGATGTCACGGCTGCGGAAATCACTGACTACGGTGATTCCGGTGAGCTCGGCCAACAGCGCAGCATTGCCGAGTTGCAGGGTGTAGCCCTGATCGGGGCAGTGACGGATGGTTTGACCGTGGCAGCCAATGGCGCGCACTTGGCCAGGGGTGACGTTGGCCGCTCGCAGTACGGAAATTGTCGCTGCGGAGTATAGCCGTGCCAGTTCGTTGCCGATTAATTGCGCCAGATGCAGCTCGTTGTGGCTGGGTTGGTGCAACGCCATCAAGACTTTCTTCAGAGCATCGTCAAATGGCAGGTAGTGTTTGGCGAGAAGTTTTGGCTGGAAATCGTTTAATTCAACAAGAGCGGCATCAACACCATCAAGGCTGGTACCGGACATAATGCCTACATATAGTTCGGAGCTACTCACGCCTGCTTATTCCAGTTTCATTTCGAAGGCCAAACAGGGCGAATGTACCATCAAAAGGGGCATGCCTCACCAAAAATCCATTGCCCAACAAGCTGGATCCTAAGATTAGTCGAGTTTGGACAGGCTGGCATTGTTCAACAAAGCCAGACGTTCGGCCAGGCCGCTGGTGGCTTCTTGAAAGGCGGTTTTCAGGTGCGGGCTGATCGGTGCGGCATCCGGCAAGGCAACACGCAATGGATCCTTTTGCTGACCGTTGACCCTGAATTCATAGTGCAGGTGCGGGCCAGTAACCAATCCGGTCGTTCCGACATAGCCGATGATGTCTCCCTGTACAACATGCTGACCGCGATGCAGGCCGCTGGCAAAACGGGACAGATGCCCGTACACGGTGGTATAGCGGTTTTGATGATCTACCATGACTACATTGCCATAGCCACCCTGGTTGCCAATGTAAGTTACCGTACCATCGGCAGTCACTTTGGCCTTGGTGCCGGTCGGCGCAGCATAGTCCACGCCTTTATGTGCGCGCCATGTACCGAGCACCGGATGGAGGCGCGACAGGCTGAAGTTGGAACTGACGCGCGAAAATTCCAGAGGCGAGCGTAGAAACGCCTTGTGCACGCTCTTGCCATCCGGGGAGTAATAATCGCCATGCTCGCTGTCAGTCTTGAAATACACCACGCGGTAGGTTTTACCACGATTGATGAACTCTGCAGTCTGGATGCGCCCGGTGCGCACCGGTTCGCCGTTGCTGTAATCCATTTCGTAAACTACGGTGAATTTGTCGCCCTTGCGCAGATCACGGTAGAAGTCGATGTCCCCGCCAAAAATTTCAGCCAATTGGTTGGCTGCTGGTTCCGGCAGGTCGGCAGCATCGGTTGCGGCAAACAGGGAGCTTATGATTTCGCCGGTACGCATGAATACGCGCTGCTCAAGCTGTGGTGGCAGTAAGCTGGTCTGGAATCCGTCAGCGCTCTTCTCGATTACGATCTGACTGCCGCTGTTGCTCAGGTAGCGCAACGCCATCAGGTCGCCATCCATGCTGGTTTCGGCTTGTATAGTTTTGCCTGCGGCGAGTTGGCGAAATGATTCCGCAGCCTTGTCCTTACGCAGGTATTCGACGGCAGCCGCATCTTCCACATTCAAGCGGCGCAGCAGTTCGGCCACGGTATCGCCGCGTTGCGTGCGCTCACTGCGCCAGAAAGTTGCGACATTGCCAGCAACGGGTGTGTCGAGCGGGAGAGTGATTTCCTCAGCGATAATTTTCATCTGAGAATTAGTCATATCATTCTGCGGCACTATACCGAACGCGGTGACTACGCTAAGTAAAGGCAGGCTGGACATGGCAACGAACCAGCGCAGCTTCAATTTGCGTTCTTGTGTCAGGGTGTTTTGGGTTAACATTTGCATGTCCGGTTATCGTTTTTAGTATAAGTTTTGAGCGTTTGCTGCTGCAGATCGGACGCAACTTTAGCAGAAAGCCGATACTGATCAAAACCCGCTAGACCATCCGCCAATTTGCAGAATGAAAGGCACACTGCTAACGATGAACGGCAAATAAACCGGGATGAACGGTGTACGGAATGATTTAAATTTATCGATAACAACACTAAAACATGGCACAACAAAAAATACTGGACTTGATCAAACGCGGATGTGACGAGCTGCTGCTGGAAGCCGAATTGAAGCAAAAGCTGGCATTGGGCCGCCCGCTCAGAATCAAAGCCGGTTTCGATCCCACAGCGCCCGATTTGCACCTCGGGCATACCGTGCTGCTCAACAAGATGCGCCAGTTACAGGATTTGGGGCACCACGCTCTGTTTCTGATCGGTGATTTCACCGGCATGATAGGCGACCCGAGCGGCAAGAATACAACCCGCCCACCGCTGTCGCGCGAGCAGGTCATGGAGAATGCGCTGAGTTACCGCGAGCAAGTGTTCAAGGTGCTGAACCCTGACAAGACCGAGATCGTGTTCAACTCCACCTGGATGGATAAATTCAGCGCGGCTGATCTAATCCGCCTGGCAGCTACTCATACCGTGGCGCGTATGTTGGAGCGCGATGATTTCGGCAAGCGCTACAAGGGCAACCAGTCTATCGCCATCCATGAGTTCATCTATCCGCTGGTACAGGGCTACGATTCGGTGGCGCTCAAGGCGGACATGGAGCTGGGCGGAACCGACCAGAAATTCAACTTGCTGATGGGGCGCGAGCTGCAAAAGCATTATGGGCAACCCGCGCAGTGCGTGCTCACTATGCCGCTGCTGGTAGGGCTGGATGGCGTGAACAAGATGTCCAAGTCGCTCGGCAATTATGTCGGTATCACAGAACCGCCACAGGAGATGTTCGGCAAACTAATGTCGGCTTCGGACGATTTGATGTGGCGCTACCTGGAGCTGTTGTCTTTCGAACAGATGAGCACCATAACCAAATGGCGCGCCGAGGTGGAGCAGGGCCGCAATCCGCGCGACATCAAAGTGCTGCTGGCGCAGGAAATGGTCACCCGCTTCCACAGCCGGTCCGCCGCTGAACAGGCGTTGACAGAATTCGAGGCGCGCTTCAGGCAAGGCGTATTGCCCGACGACATGCCAGAAGTGACGGTTACAGCCACCGATGGAAGCATCGGCATTGCCCAATTGCTTAAGCAGGCCGGGCTGGTGGAAAGCACCTCGGACGCTTTGCGCATGATTGCCCAAGGCGCGGTGAAGCTGGATGGAGAGCGTATCAGTGACAAAACATTGCAATTCAAGATGGGTGCCGTCGTGGTGGCTCAAGTCGGCAAACGCAAGTTTGGGCGGGTGACGGTGCAGTAAATGCTGCCATGATGCCCGTTCTGTTTCTCTCGCATGGCGCACCTGCATTGCTGTTAGCAGCAGGTGAAACCGGCATGGCGTGGCAGCAGCTTGGTAAGCGGCTACCCAAACCGACCGCCATTCTAGTGATCTCGGCACATTGGGGAACGCACATCCCGACTGTCAGCCGTGCTGTTCAGCCAGAAACCATCCATGATTTCAGCGGCTTCCCAGAAACGCTCTACAAGCTGCACTACCCCGCACCCGGCGCGCCGGAAATGGCGCAAGCCGCAGTGCTCGCGCTGCAACATGCAGGAATCCCGGTAGAACTGGATGATACGCATGGCCTCGACCACGGCGCGTGGGTTCCACTGAGCTTCTTGTTTCCGCTGGCGGATATTCCCGTCGCACAACTCTCGTTGCAACCGGATAAAAATCCGGCATGGCATGTCGCGTTGGGCCGCGCCTTGCGGCCGTTGCGCGAACAGGGTGTGCTGATTGTCGGCAGCGGAGCCGTTACCCACAACCTGCGCGCCGTATTCAAACATCCGCAGGGTGCACCTGTACCGCAATGGGTGACAGAATTCCGCGACTGGATTGTGGCGAAGATTGCCGCGGGCGATTTGCCGGCACTCATCGAATATCGCAGCCGTGCGCCGCATGCCGTGCAAAACCATCCTACTGATGAGCACCTGCTGCCGCTGTTCGTGGCACTCGGTGCATCAATTGAAATTGATAGCGCACGGCATTTGAACAGCGTAATGACGTATGGCCTGTTAGCGATGGATGCGTGGCTGTTTGATGAAGCCCAGTAACCGCCGCTGAGCGGCTGCCCGCCATACCTTAAAAATGGCCTTAAAATTCAGGTTGTGGAGCGCAGGGGTATTTTGATAGAATCGCGCCCTCAAAATTTTTGTTGAAGGGTAGTTTGTTCATGACAACTGTACGTGTTAAGGAAAACGAACCGTTTGAAGTGGCCATGCGCCGATTCAAGCGTTCTGTGGAAAAAACTGGTTTGCTGACAGAGTTGCGCGCCCGCGAGTTCTATGAGAAACCCACCGCAGAACGCAAGCGCAAGCTGGCCGCTGCCGTGAAGCGCCATTACAAGCGCCTGCGTAGCCAAGTTCTGCCTCCCAAGCTGTATTAAGCCCAAGTGGTTGGTCTAATGCTTGTGCGCCGCCTGCCTTACCTCGTGAGCTTGAAGCACATATGAGCCTGAAGCAGCAAATCACCGAAGACATGAAGACAGCCCTGCGCGCCAAGGATACTGCGCGCCTCGGCGCAATCCGGCTGTTGCTGGCAGCTATCAAGCAGCGCGAGGTGGATGAGCGCATCGAGTTGTCCGACACCGATGTGATCACTATCATAGACAAGATGATCAAGCAGCGGCGCGATTCCATCAGCCAGTTCGAGGCGGCGAATCGGCAGGAATTGGCCGATGCCGAGAAGTTTGAAATCTCGGTGTTGCAGACATATATGCCCCAGCCGATGAATGAGGAAGAGGTGTCTGCTGCGGTGGCTGAGGCCATTGCCGCCAGCGGCGCCAAATCGCCGCAGGAAATGGGCAAGGTGATTGCCTTGCTCAAGCCAAAACTGGCAGGACGCGCCGACATGGGCAAGGTCTCGGCGCTGGTGAAGGTGCGTTTGTCACTATAATTTTTGTAGTTTGCAATAACCAGAAACTTTCTTCGGCGCATGGTCGCCAAAAAGATGCGGGAGCGGAGCTGGGGTGATTCCAAAAAGCTTCATTCAGGATTTGCTCAACCGCCTCGACATCGTGGACGTGATCGAACGTTACGTCCCGCTGAAAAAAGCAGGTGCCAATTTCGTTGCCTGCTGCCCTTTCCACAACGAAAAATCCCCTTCTTTCACGGTCAGCCAGAGCAAGCAGTTTTATCACTGTTTCGGTTGCGGCGCGCATGGCACGTCCATAGGCTTTGTCATGGAGCACGGCGGGTTAAGCTTTGTTGATGCGGTGGAAGAACTGGCGAGCAATATCGGCGTAACGGTTCCGCGCGAAGCGACCGCGCCGGGGCAGGTGCAGCATAAGGTTGCGCCCGATTTATACGAGGTGATGCAGTCCGCGACGCGCTATTACCGTGACCAGCTCAAGCTATCGCCACGCGCCATCGATTATCTTAAAAAGCGCGGTTTAAGCGGCGAGATTGCGGCGCGTTTCGGTATCGGCTATGCGCCGGAAGGCTGGCAGAATCTTGAGTGCATCGTGTCCAGTTATCAGGAAAGCAGTTTATTGGAAACTGGCCTGGTGATTGAGAACGATGACCGTAAGCGCTACGACCGCTTCCGCGACCGCATCATGTTCCCTATTGTAAATACGCGCGGACAGGTAATTGGCTTTGGCGGGCGGGTGCTGGACAAGGGTGAACCCAAGTATTTGAACTCACCGGAAACAGCATTATTCGAGAAGGGGCGCGAGTTATATGGTCTGTTCCAGGCGCAGAAAGCAATACGCGCCAGCCACCAAGTGATGGTGGTGGAAGGTTATATGGATGTGGTGGCGCTTGCACAGCATGGGATCGAATACGCTGTCGCCACTCTGGGGACGGCAACCACACCCTACCATGTGCAAAAACTGCTGCGCCTGACCGACAAAGTGGTGTTTTGTTTCGACGGCGATACCGCCGGTCAGCGTGCGGCATGGCGTGCGCTGGAGAATGCGCTGCCACAACTGGTGGATGGCAAACATGTCAGCTTCCTGTTCCTTCCGGCTGAGCACGACCCCGACAGCTTTGTGCGCGAGCACGGTACCACCGCGTTCGAAAAATTGCTGCAAGATGCCACGCCGCTGTCCGGTTACCTGCTGCGCGAATTATCTGCGCAAGTTGATCTGCGCACCCAGGAGGGGCGCAGCGCCTTGCTGGAACACGCAAAGCCCTTGCTGACAGCCATTTCCGCTCCATCTATAGCGTTGTTGTTACGCAAGGAGGTGGCGGCACTGGCGGGCATTACCCAGTCTGAACTTGAGGGGCTGTACGCCATCAAACCGGTTGATGCACCAGCGCGCCGAGCACCACAAAAGTCGCCGCGCAATAGCTTTTCCGGCATGCGAGCCTTGTTGCGTTGCCTGTTGGCAAAACCGGAACTGGCTCATGAATTACCCTCTGAATGGCATGCGGAAGGGCGTGAGGCGGCAACGGTGGCAGCGCTGGCTGAGTGCCTGCGCGAAAGCGATTTTGCCATCAGCACTGCCGCCATCATTCAACAGTTTCAGGGTACGCCGCACGAGGCAGCGCTGGCGTCAGCCGAGGCCGATATCATGCAATGGGGTGAAGAATTTGACGTGGCGGCGGAATTCCACGGCATGCTCGCCAAGATGCGCAGTGAGCAGCGCAAGCAGCAATTGCAGGCTTTGCATACCAAGATGCAGGGGGCGGGAATGAAGAGCCTGGACGAGCAGGAGCGGGCGCATTATCTGCAACTGTTGCAACGAAGCTAAGTCAAGGAAAGTTTTTGAAAAACCGGGTATAATCCGCGGCTTTTTTAGCGGCATTCAATTCCACAATTAATTTTTAACTGGGAATTCACCGATATGGCAACTCAGCAGGACAAGAAAAAAACCGTCAGCAGCAAGAAGGCTGTGGCCAACGCCAAGCAAGCTGCCAACGCTAAGCAGATCGTTAACCCCGTAGAACAACTACAGGATGTAGAGGCGCGGCGCACGCGCCTGAAGTCACTGATTGTCTTGGGCAAAGAGCGCGGTTATCTGACGTTCGGCGAAATCAATGACCACCTGCCGGAGATGCTGGAAGTCGAGCAGATCGAAGGCGTGGTCAGCATGATCAACGACATGGGCATCACCGTGTGTGATGAGGCGCCCGATACCGAAAACATCATCATGTCGGAAGCACCCGTAGTTGCTGCTGATGAAGATGCGGTCGAAGCTGCCGAAGCGGCGCTTTCCACAGTGGACTCGGAGTTTGGCCGCACCACCGATCCGGTGCGCATGTATATGCGCGAGATGGGCACGGTTGGCTTGCTCACGCGCGAAGATGAAATCGTGATCGCCAAGCGCATCGAGGAAGGCCTCAAGCACATGATTCAGGCGATTTCGGCCTGCCCCGCAACCATTGCCGAACTTCTTACGCTGGCTGGAAAAGTTGCGCGTGACGAATTGCGTGCGGACGAAGTTATCGACGGTTTTATTGATACTGAAAGCGATGTCATAGCGGGTGCAGAACCAGATGGCGAGGATATGCATAGCGAAGAGGATGAGGGCGAAGAGGATGATGGTGAAGCCGTCGCTGCCGCGAATCTCGCGCAACTTAAGGAAGATGCATTGGCGCGTTTTGCCATCATAGCAGACCTGTTTGCCAAGATCGGCAAAGCCTATGAGAAGCACGGTTATTGCAGCAAGCAATACAACAAGCTGCAGGAGCAAATTTCAAACGAGTTGATGCAATTCCGTTTTTCCGCCAAACAGGTGGATGCGCTGTGCGAAACCATGCGTAACCTGGTTGAGGAAGTGCGCAGCTACGAACGCAACATTCAGGAATTGTGCATCACCAAAGCGCGTATGCCGCGCCTGTATTTCATCAAGACATTCCCGGAAAACGAACAGCGCCTCGATTGGGTCGAGCGCGAGGTGGCTGCCAAGAAGCCTTACAGTGAAACACTGGCACGATTCCAGGCAGCTATCGTGGATCAACAGAAAAAATTGCTGGAGCTACAGCAGCGCGTTGGGATTCCGATCAAGGATCTGAAGGAAATCAACAAACAGATGACCAACGGTGAAGCCAAAGCGCGCCGCGCCAAGCGCGACATGATCGAGGCCAACTTGCGGCTGGTGATTTCTATTGCCAAGAAATACACCAACCGCGGCCTGCAGTTCCTCGACCTGATCCAGGAAGGCAACATCGGCCTGATGAAGGCGGTGGACAAGTT
>FZPX01000234.1_pt1 | contig 32563 bp, 31 predicted proteins | sample 1534791 | NCBI WGS metagenome assembly FZPX01 (sample SAMEA104161951, study PRJEB21768) | metagenome | biome: subterrestrial habitat; feature: phreatic zone; material: underground water | place: France | collected 2016-06-01 | depth 60 m | reverse complement strand
AAATCATACAGGGCTTTGCTGTCTGCCTCTGGCCAGAATTCATTAACACCTTTCAGCATATTGCGAAAATTGGGCGTATGCCCATGATCACGGTATTCATCACGCAAATAATTGATAACCTGCCAGTGTCTGGGCGTTAACTCAATACTTTCTGTTGCGGCTATGATGCCAATTATTTCTTCACTGTAATCTGGTTCCAGCAAGTAACCTTCTGCGTCGGTTTCAATTTCGGTGCCATTAACTATGTATCCCATGATTAGCCTCCTTTAATAACCCCCAGACTACAGTATGGGGAGATAATAATTTCTCTGAAATAAGGGCTTCACCCCAAACCTGAGATGTCTTTGTAAGGTACAAAAATACCACAACCAAATTTGCGGCTTTCTCCTAATCCAGTATATTGTAATTGCAGAGAGGCTTCCGGTTTCAGGTCGTGTATAACTAAACTATAACCGTGAATTGATTGCTGGTTATCGGTAAGGACGCGACGCTTGCCGCAGATCAATCTGGCCGCAATCCCCATCGTAACTAACTGTGCATTGATGCCGTCCAGGAAAAGGGCTTCATCGTTTGCGCCTGTTACCAGCTGTGAGTGAATGGTGGGGTAGGGTTGAATTGGGCGCAGCTTGCTTTTGCCCAGCAGCAATTGGCCCGTACCTGAACTCAGTGGGCTTTCCGCCACATCCAGTTGGTGTCCTGAAAGTGTTGCGGCGATGGAGGCAAGCGCTATCGGCAAGCGCAACACCAGTTTAGCGCGTTTGGGAAGCAACATCCCTTCGTTGTTTTCTGATAAGCGTAACGGTAATACCCCGACAAATTCTTCTTCAGCAAGCTGTGGGACATGGCGTATCAGTGTCGCCCATAGTGAAAAAGGATAGGCAGCGGGAAGTGTTCCACCACCCAGATCAAACACCATGTCGATCATCTTTGGAGTTTTATTTGTCACTTGCCTGGTGTTGCTACTCGGTTATTTTCCGAATCTGCCCAGTTTTGCATGGCTTCCGCCCACTGTTTTGCTGTAATTGGGTCAATATCGAAAATCGTAAAACGCTTTCCTTCACGAATGCGGATGCGCAACAGGCTCATCCCGCCTTCGGCATGATCTATTTGTTGCAATTCAATTTCCTGGCTGCCTAAGGGAACCTTGATTTTTATTAATTTGCTGATTTGTGCCATCATGATCCCCTTCAATCAAATTGATTGTAAAGGCTTCAAAAGATATTCTGAACGGAATTTATAATTGTTTAAGTCTATCGCTAATGCGCTTGGAAATGAAATACTACTGGGGGAAGGTAAAGCACTACCCTTTAGGGTTATTGAAGATAGCCGCTAAGAGTGATGGAATCCGCTGGGGATGCGCCGTATAGTTCGCCAAACTATTTTGAAATTGGGTAAGCCTCTGAGTTGAAAGTGGTAGAGTTGATGGGTCACCCATATAAAATAAGAAACAATCCCCGTCCCTGCCGGGTCATTAAATCGATGGCCGCCAGCAAGCACTAGTCAATATGACTGAAAGGAAGATTATTATGGCTAAGAAGATGCATGACACCCCAAACCTTGATCAACTCGAGGATGGCCCATGGCCCAGCTTTGTGACTGGCTTAAAGGAATTGGCAAAAGACAAAGATTATGTAGTTGACCTCCTTGGACAGCTCGAGACTTCATACAGAACCAAAAAAGGCTATTGGAAAGGTGGCACGGTCGGGGTGTTTGGCTATGGCGGGGGGGTTATCCCGCGTTTTACCGAACTCAAGGACGAAAGCGGCCAGCCGGTATTCAAGGATGCGGCCGAGTTCCATACCTTGCGCATCATGCCTCCGCCCGGCATGCACTACGATACCGATACGCTGCGCAAGTTCTGCGACATTTGGGAGAAGCATGGCTCCGGCCTTATCGCGCTGCATGGCCAGTCCGGCGACATCATGTTGCAGGGCTGCACTACCGAGAACGTGCAAAAGGCATGGGACGAAATCAACGAAATGGGCTTCGACATGGGTGGTGCCGGCCCGGCGGTGCGCACCTCGATGTCTTGTGTCGGCGCGGCGCGATGTGAGCAATCCTGCTATGACGAGGCCAAAGCGCATCGCGTTGTATTGAACACTTTTCTGGATGACATTCATCGCCCTTCCTTGCCGTACAAGTTTAAGTTCAAATTTTCCGGCTGCCCGAACGATTGCATGAATTCCATACAACGTTCCGACATGGCCGTGATCGGAACGTGGCGCGACAATATCCGCACCGACGAGGCATTGGCGAAAAAATGGTTTGCCAGGCACGGCATGGATGAGTTGGTGAATGACATCGTTGCGCGCTGCCCGACCAAAACGTTCCAGCTCAAGCAGATCAAGAACGTCAAGAACGGTCCCGGTATCTCCAGCGTTGCGGTCAATGACACCCATGCGATAGAAATCGATAACCATGAATGCGTGCGCTGCATGCACTGCATCAACGTGATGACGGGTGCATTGGCTCCAGGTGAAGATAAGGGTGCAACCATTCTGGTGGGTGGCAAACGCACCCTCAAAATCGGCGACCTGATGGGTACGGTGGTTGTTCCATTCATGAAGCTGGAAACAGATGAGGACATGGAAAAACTGGTCGATCTCGGCCAGCGTATCATTGATTTTTTCGCGGAGAACGCACTTGAGCACGAACGCACCGGTGAAATGATCGAGCGTATCGGCCTGGCGAGTTTCCTCGACGCGTTGGAAATTGAAGTGGATTCAAATATGGTGTCCGCACCACGCACGAATCCTTACATTCGCACCGATGGATGGGGTGACGAAGTTGCCAGGATCAATGCCAAAAAACACGCTGCTGTCTAAGGAGAATAGAGCATGAATCAACCTGTTCAAATGCGCCGCCCTAAAGAAACCGGAGTGCCGGACAACAAACCCTATCTGCATCCGGTTCTGGCAAAAAATTATGGTCAATGGAAATATCATGATCGTCCCCGCCCCGGCGTACTTCATCACGTGGCGAAAAATGGTGACGAAGTTTGGTCGGTGCGTGCCGGCACGCAGCGGCAAATGGACGTTGGCACTATCCGCAAGCTATGCGATATTGCTGACAAGTACGCGGAAAGCCATGTGCGTTTTACTATCCGTTCCAACATCGAGTTCATGGTATCCAGTGCGGAGAAGGTTAATCCGCTGATTGCGGAACTGGAGAAACACGGCTTCCCGGTGGGTGGGACAGGCAATTCGATTTCGATGATTTCCCATACTCAGGGCTGGCTGCACTGTGATATTCCCGGTACGGATGCTTCTGGCGCAGTCAAGGCTTTGATGGACGAACTGATCGTTGAATTCAAACGTGAGGAAATGCCTAACCGCGTGCATATTTCCACGTCATGCTGTGAAATCAATTGCGGCGGACAAGCTGACATCGCGATCATCATACAACATACCAAACCACCGGTGATTAACCACGACCTGGTGGCTAACGTATGCGAGCGCCCGGCGGTGGTGGCGCGATGCCCTGTCGCCGCGATTCGCCCGGCGATGGTAAATGGCAAGCCTTCCCTGGAAATTGATGAATCAAAGTGTATGTGTTGCGGTGCGTGCTACCCCCCTTGCCCGCCGATGCAAATCAATGACCCGGAGTATTCCAAACTGGCGATTTGGGTAGGCGGTAAAAACTCCAATGCACGCGGCAAACCGACCTTCATGAAGATGGTTACTTCCGGCTTGCCCAATAATCCACCAAGATGGCCCGAAGTCACTGAGGTGGTGAAGCGGATTCTGCACGTTTACAAGGAAGACGCCCGTCCGTGGGAACGTATGGCAGACTGGATCGAGCGCATCGGCTGGCCGCGTTTTTTTGAAAAGACCGAACTGCCGTTCACCAAGTATCTGATTGACGACTGGCGTGGTTCACGTGCCACCCTCAATGCTTCAACCCATATTCGCTTTTAACTTATTAGTTTCTAATCTGGGGTGGCTACATGAAATTTGGTATTGTCGTTAACGAAGGCCCTTATCAGCATCAAGCCAGTGATTCGGCTTATTTGTTCTGCAAGGCAGCCATTGCAAAAGGGCATGTGGTGTGGCGCGTGTTTTTCTATCACGACGGGGTGAATAACGCATCGAGGCTGACCGAGCCACCACAGGATGATCGCAATATCGTCAATCGCTGGAGCAAGCTCGCCGAAGAACATAAAGTGGATTTGGTGGTTTGTGTCGCAGCGGCTTTGCGGCGCGGCATCAAGGAAGATAATCTGGCGCAAGGTTTCCGCATTTCCGGGTTGGGGCAGTTAGTGGAAGCGGGTATTAAATCTGACCGCCTGGTTGTGTTTGGCGATTAGGGAGAGCGGGATGAGCAATATCAAAAAATTTATGTTTGTTAACCGCAAAGCCCCGCACGGTACGATCTACGCGCTGGAATCGCTTGAAGTGGTGTTGATTACTGCCGCGTTTGATCAGGATGTTTCCTTGGTTTTTTTGGATGATGGGGTGTATCAACTGAAAAAAGGCCAGCAGACAAAGGGGATAGAAACCAAGAATTTTTCGTCGGCCTATCGCGCGCTGGAAGGCTACGACATTGAAAAGCTGTATGTCGAAAAAGAATCGCTGCAAGCGCGCGGTCTCAGCGAGGAAGATTTGCTGGTGGATGTTACCGTGCTTGGCCGCGCTGAAATGGGTGAACTGATGGACCAGCAAGATGTGGTTTTGAGTTTCTAAAGGAGAACCGTTAAATGCTGCACATTATCAACAAATCTCCGCTGGCCAATAACGCACTCGAAAGCTGTTTGCGCGTCGCCCAGTCAGGAGAGATTCTTCTTATCGAAGACGCCGTCTATGCCGCCACGTCAGGCAATGCATTCGAGGGAAAGATACGCGAGGCGATGGGGCGTTTCAAAATCTATGTCCTGCAACCGGATATCGAAGCGCGCGGACTTGCAGATCGCATCGTAGAAGGGATCTCAACAGTAGATTACGGCGGCTTCGTCGACCTCACGGCCACAAATAAAACCTGCCAATCCTGGCTTTGAATCTGCATTAAAAAGGAGAAACACCATGTCCAGCATCGAAGTTGACGGCCAGTCTTACGAAACAGATGAAGAGGGTTACCTCACCAATCTGCCCGACTGGAATCAGGCGATCGCTAATTACATTGCGAAAACTGAAAATATCAATATGACTGAGCAGCATTGGGAAGTGATTAATTTTCTGCGTGAGTATTTTGAAGAATACCAAATTGCACCCGCAGTTCGTGTGTTGACCAAAGCCATTGGCAAGAAACTCGGCGCTGAAAAGGGTAATAGCGAGTACTTGTATAGCTTGTTCCCCTACGGTCCAGGCAAGCAGGCTTGCAAAATTGCTGGCTTGCCGAAGCCAACAGGTTGCGTCTGATTTTTGGCCTTAACCGATGTTCTTAATACGAGGGCTGCCCCATGATAGGCACCTTGTTCGCAATCCTGTTCTACCTTGCCACCTTGATGTTTGTCGTGGGCTTGCTTTACCGTATCGGTGTTTATTCACGCACTCCGGCCCCGCTTAAGATACCCACGACGCCTGCCCCTATTGATACTGGCGGCGTAGTGCTGCGTATGACCCGCGAAGTTTTGTTTTTTGAGAGCCTGTTCAAAGCGAATTTATGGACTTGGGGCTTGGGCTGGTTGTTTCATGCCAGCCTGGTGCTCGTTCTGTTGCGTCACCTGCGCTATTTCACTGATCCTGTTTGGGCCTGGGTGGCGCTCATTCAACCATTTGGCATGTATGCGGGCATTACCATGCTGCTCGGTTTGGCTGGATTGTGGGCACGGCGTTTGTTTGTCGAACGTATCCGTTACATCTCCACCCCTTCAGACCACTTGATGCTGGTACTGCTCATGGTGATTGCCGCTTCCGGCCTGTTGATGAAATTTCTTGCGCATACTGATGTGATCGAGGTCAAAGGTTTCATTCTCGGTTTGATGTACTTCAACTGGCAACCTTTGCCTGCGCACCTTGGCTTGTACGTGCATCTGTCCATGGTGGCCGTGTTGTTGCTGATTTTTCCGGTCAGCAAGTTGTTGCATGCCCCTGGAGTATTTTTTTCCCCCAGCCGAAACCAGGCGGACAACCCTCGTGAGAAGCGCCACTTGGCAGCTTGGGCGGCGAAATTGGAGAAATAAAGCTAAGGAAAACGCAGATTTATTCAACCCGTTCGTGCTGAGCTTGTCGAAGCCTTTGCTAACCTGTTGATTCGCAGAGAGCGCATTTCGACAGGCTCAATGCGAACCATACTTGTTCAGTGTTTCCCTATGCTTTAGTTTGCGACCCAAGAGATTTCTTCCTTCACCACTGCATCGTCTCAATTTCTTAATATGTGGCGAGAGATGTTTCTTTCTCTCTGCGCCAACCGTCCAGCTAAACCGTTTCACCCTCGGCAATCCCATTCGCCCAGTCAGGGGCATTTTTTCTTCATCCTGCGCCCATATGCGGTGCAGCAAAACGAAGTTTCAGCGGAGGATAATCTTTAGGTTAGCCGAAACAAATTTTTCCCCCGCGCTTTGCTGACGATTCCGCACGGACTGCTTTTGCCTGTAGCGGATCGGCGCCCCCTTGTGGGGCATTTGGGCGAACTCTGAATTTTTGGAAGTGTCCTTTAGTGTAAAATGAGCCCGTCATTACGCGGAGCCACTCGACAGAGTCAGGCACGACAGGGTCAGGCACGATGAATTTCTGGAATACGGCCATCGGTTTTTTCTGGCGCGACGAGGCATTTGCTGTGCTGGTCATGGTGTTGTGCCTTGCGGTGCTGCTGTTCCAGTTCGGCAAGGATGAGCGCAAGAACCTTTCCAGCACACTTGGATTCTTTTTCGTGTGTTTGTTCGGGCAATTCGCCAGCAGCTTGATCCATGCGCTGGAATTTACACGCGCCTCGGAAATATTGTACGAAGCGTTCGTTATCGGCGCCGGCATCGCGATAATCCGCCTGTGGGGACTGCTAGTATTCCGCGTCGTGTTGCCGCCGGTCAAGCTATCGCCACCGCGCATCACCGAGGACATTATCGTCATCATTGCTTACATCGCCTGGGGCATGGTGCGCCTGCGCTACGCAGGGTTGGACTTGGGCAGCATCGTGGCGACCTCGGCAATGATGACCGCAGTGGTGGCGTTCGCCATGCAGGATACGCTGGGAAACATCCTCGGCGGATTGGCGTTGCAACTGGACAACTCCATCGAGATCGGCGACTGGATCAAGGTGGATGATATTTCCGGCAAGGTGGTGGATATCCGCTGGCGTTCCACCTTGGTGGAAACGCGCAACTGGGAAACAGTGGTCATCCCGAACAGCCAGTTGATGAAGAACAAGTTTCTGGTGCTGGGGCGGCGCATCGACCAGCCGGTGCAATGGCGGCGCTGGGTCTGGTTCAACGTGGGCATGGATACACCGCCCACCAAGGTGATTACCGTGGTCAATGAGTCCATTCTGCAAGCTGATATCGCCAATGTAGCGAAGGCACCGCCCCCCAATTGCTTGCTGATGGACATGGACATCAAAGGGTATGCACGTTACGCGGTGCGCTATTGGCTGACTGACTTGGTGCAGGATGATCCGACGGATGCGGCGATGCGCTGGCATATCATGACAGCATTGCAGCGCGTGAGGATCAAGCTGGCGGTGGAGGAAAGTAACATCCACATCACCAGGGAGAACGAAAAGTACGAAGAGGTGGTGCATCGCCGCGAAGTCCTGTTGCGCATGAAAACCTTGCGGCGCGTAGAGCTGTTTTCGCAGATGACGGATGAAGAACTCAAGTCGCTGGCAGAACGTTTGAGATACGCGCCTTTTGCCAAGGGCAATATCATCGCCAAGCAGGGTTCGATCGCGCACTGGTTGTATATCATCATCAATGGCGAGGCCGAGGTATATCTGGAAATGCCGGGCGGCGTGAGACGAACTGTCTGTAACCTGACCAAGGGCAGTTTTTTCGGCGAGATGGGGATGATGACCGGTGCGCCGCGCTCTGCATCGGTGGTGGCCAAGACGGATGTAGAATGTTACCGCCTGGACAAGGATATCTTCGAAGAAATCCTGCGCGCGCGCCCGATCATTGCCGAGGAAATGACGAACATTCTGGTGTCACGCCGCGCCGAACTGGACAATGCGCTGCACGATATTGGCACGGAAAACGCCCAGAAGGAAATCTCAAGGCAGCGCAGTGAAATCCTGGACACCATCAAGCGCTTTTTTGGCCTAGGCAGTTAGTCAATTATTTGCACACAGACGTAAATATAACTTATGAAAATTACATTTCTGGATTTTGAACAACCCATCTCCGAGCTGGAAAATAAAATTGAGCAGTTACGTTTAATGCAGGGTGATTCCGCGCTCGACATTTCCGAAGAAATCGGCAACCTGCAAAAGAAAAGCCAGGCCCTGACCAAGGATATTTATGCCAAGCTGACACCGTGGCAGATTTCGCAAGTATCGCGCCACCCACAGCGCCCCTACACACTGGACTATATCCAGCACCTGTTCACCGATTTCGAGGAACTGCACGGCGACCGCGTGTATGCCGATGATGCGGCCATCGTCGGAGGACTGGCGCGTTTCAACGGCCAGAGCGTGATGGTGATCGGGCACCAGAAGGGGCGCGATACCAAGGAGCGGCAGTACCGCAACTTTGGCATGCCGCGCCCCGAGGGGTACCGCAAGGCGATGCGCCTGATGCGCCTTGCAGAAAAGTTCGGCATTCCGATCATGACATTTATTGATACGCCGGGCGCCTATCCCGGTGTGGGCGCGGAAGAACGCGGCCAGTCCGAAGCCATCGGCAAAAACCTGTATGTGATGGCGGAGCTGCGCGTCCCGCTGATCTGCGCGGTGATCGGCGAAGGCGGTTCCGGCGGCGCGCTGGCCATCGCGGTGGGCGATGCGACGCTGATGCTGCAATACGCCACCTACTCGGTGATTTCACCGGAAGGCTGCGCTTCCATCCTGTGGAAGAGCGCGGCCAAGGCGGCAGACGCAGCGGAAACACTGGGCATCACCGCCCCCCGCTTGAAGGCGCTAGGGTTGATAGACAAGATCGTCAATGAGCCGTTGGGAGGAGCGCACCGCGATTATCCGGCAACGATGCAGACCATGAAAAAGGCTTTGCAGGATACGCTCAAGCAAGTGCAATCCCAACCCATGGACAATCTGTTGCAGAACCGTTTCAACCGCCTGATGAGCTATGGCAAATTCAAGGAAGTCGAGATTCAGTAAATTTCTATTCATCCGTCATTCCGGGCTTGATGGTGATTACTATACATAGCGGCAGAAATCGTTATGTATAAAAACCGCCTTATTGGCCGGGTCGAGGCGTGCATCGCGCCTCTGCTGCCCGCAAACATTTCGATCCTGATCGGCTTGAGCGGTGGCGTGGACTCGGTCGTGCTGCTGCATATTTTGCATGCGCTCGCCCCGCGCTACTCCTGGCAGATTTCCGCATTGCACGTCCACCACGGCATCAGCCAAAATGCCGGCGCATGGGCAGAATTTTGCGCCGAACTGTGCGCGCTCCACCACATTCCCTTGCACGTCGAACATGTGGACATCGCGCCGTTGCGCGCGCATGGCATCGAGGCGGCGGCGCGTAAACTGCGCCATGCGGCGTTCGCCGCTCAGTCGTGTGACTTCGTGGCACTGGCTCACCACGCCGACGATCAGGCCGAAACGCTGTTGCTGCAACTGCTGCGCGGAGCAGGGATGCGCGGCGCGAGCGCCATGCCTGTCCTGAGCCAGTCGAAATGGCCGCTGCTTGCCGGGCGCGCAGGCGCACCCAAGCTAATGCGCCCTTTATTACACTGTTCCCGCCAGGAGATTCTCGACTATGCCGCCGCCGAAAATCTGCAATGGATAGAAGACGAGAGCAACGCGGACGACAGCTATCCGCGCAATTATTTGCGCCATCGCGTGCTGCCGTTGCTGGGTGAAAAATTCCCCGCCTACCGCGACACCTTGGCGCGCAGCGCGCAACATTTTGCCGAAGCCAGTAAGTTGCTCGATGAGTTGGCGCAATTGGATGAGCCAAGCCTATTCCCCTCGCCCTTGGGGAGAGGGGACAGGGGAGAGGGTCGTACTTGTGCAGATGATGGAAAGTCACTTCTTGAAGTAGCTCGTTTACAGTCATTGAGCCAACTCCGCGCCAAAAACCTGTTGCGCTACTTCCTGCACAGTCTCGGCGCACCGATGCCGCAAGCCGTGCAACTGGACGACATGCTGCACCAACTGTGCTGCGCGCGGGAAGATGCGGCGGTGTGCGTCGCCTACGGGGGATGGGAGGTGCGCCGCTATCAGGGCAGGGTGTACGTGCTGCGTGCGCTGGGCGAATTCGACCGGAGCCTGGTAGTGCCGTGGCACGGCGAAGCCGAGCTGGATTGGCCTGCGCTGAATACGCGGCTGCGGTTTACTCCCAAGCAAGGAATAGGCATCAGCTTGGCGAAGTTACAGCGCGCACCCGTGATGCTCCGTTTGCGGCGCGGCGGCGAAACCTTGCGCGCCCAGCCGAATGCTGCAACGCGCACGCTGAAGAACCTGCTGCAAGAACATCACGTCCCGCCCTGGCAGCGTGACCGTCTGCCGCTGCTGTATTGCGGCGATGAACTGGTGTGCGTGCCGGGTGTGGCGGTTACGGCGGAGTATCAGGCTGCTGCGGAAGATGCGGGTATCTCGATGATTTTTTGACCTGAGTAGGACGTTCCAGGTGGTGAAAATGATTCGAACCTGTTGCTTAAAATGCCTCTGTTTTTAACTGCTTTTATTTGTCCGGCTTTAGAGTGTCGTTTGCCAGGAAATATCAATTTTTCTGTGGCTTGAAACGCAGTCTCGTAAATAAAGATTGATGAGGCTTCCCGCCTGCACCCGCAAGGGGTACGCCGTGGTTGTAAGCGGCTGAAGCCGCAACAACACACGCAGCGCGAGAATGACGGTGCTAATGGTTAATTTGGGTTTATGCCCCGTGACTTTCATAAGCTCATGCATAGCCAGCTTTTCGGTCTGCCGGCTCTTGGCCTCGTGTTTTGCAGGGCTTGCCGACTCCGCTTTCCAACCAAGGCAGAAAAAGCGCACAATTCATGTGCTACAGAACCGGACAATTCTAAAAACCCGCGACAGGGGGACGGGGAAATATGCGCGTTACCCATTGCAACTTTCACTCTGCTTCTGTAGTCTCATGTCCGCTGTTATTTAACCGCATCCATTTGGAGGAAAGTATGCAATACGAATCTCAAGCCATTCCGCAACCCGGCTCGTTCGCGCTCGGGCAGAACAAGGTCCTGCGCAACACCTACATGATGCTGGCTCTGACCATGATCCCTACCATAATCGGCGCATTTGTCGGCATGTCGATGAGCTTCTCGTTCATGGCCGAACATCCGATCATGGGCGCGCTGCTGATGTTCGGCGCGATGATGGGTATGTTGTTTGCCGTCACCGCGCTGCGTAACAGCGTGTGGGGCATCGTCGCCCTGCTGGGCTTCACCCTTCTGGCAGGTGTGTTCCTCGGCCCCATCCTGCAAGTGGCGCTGCACCTGAAAAACGGCGCGCAACTGGTGGGCATGGCTGCGGGCGGCACCGGCATCATCTTCGGCAGCCTGGCGACCATTGCCACCGTAACCAAGAAAGATTTCAGCTTCATGGGCAAATTCCTGTTCATCGGGCTGATCCTGCTGATCGTCGCCTCGCTGGCGAATTTGTTTTTCCAGATTCCCGCCCTGTCGCTGACCATTTCCGCGATTGCCGTGCTGATTTTCTCCGCTTATATCCTGTTCGATGTCAGCCGCATTGTGCATGGCGGCGAGACTAACTACGTAATGGCCACGCTGGGGCTGTACATGAATATTTACAACCTGTTTATCAACTTGTTGAGCCTGTTGATGGCATTTGGCGGCGAGCGGGATTGATTGCTCACGCATCGAAAAAAGCGGCCATCCGGCCGCTTTTTTTATCCTCGCAATCAGAGTAATTTCGGTTTGCGCTGCTCAGGTTGTACGCGAGGGACAATCAACATATTGGCGGCATCCGCATCCAGCGTTTCGTCTACTCCATCCACTAATCAAAACACTAATCAAAGGTGTCGTGTTTGAACTGTTTTTTTGCCCAATACAGTTTCAGCCAGCATTGCCGGAGATAAAACAGTTACGCCATGAATTGTTTTCCCCTTAAAACTGGCCAAAATAGGTGCGGTTGCCGGTGACCAGCATGTCGCGGTGGAGGATGGCGGCAGCAAGTATCGGCCAGTCCTTCTCTTGCCGACTAACCGTATTCGGCAGTAGCGAGTTGCCGGTATTCATGCCAACCCGCGTGTTACTTCAATTCATTAAAAAAGTTTTTTATTGCCAGCACCCGCTGATTCAACTCACCGTATTTTAATTCTATCCTCAGCTTGTCCGGCCCGCTTAGTTTGTATTGGCGCTTGGTCTGGATGAGGGTGATGATTTTCATCGGGTCTATCGGCGGGCTGGGCACGAACTGGATTTGGATAGCTTCGCTCGATGCATCCACTTTGACGATGCCGAGCGGTTTGGCGGCGATGCGCAGGCGGTGGCAGTCGAGCAGCGCATGCGCGGGCGGGGGCAACAGGCCGAAGCGGTCGATGAGTTCCTGGTGCATTTCGTCCAGTTCTTCCGGCGTGTTGCAGTTGGCGAGGCGCTTGTAGATCACCAGCCGCTGGTGGATGTCGCCGCAATAGTCGTTGGGCAAGAGTGCGGGCGTGTGCAGATTGATCTCGGTGGTGACGCCCAGCGGGTGTGCCATGTCCGGTTCCTTGCCCAGTCTTAGCGAGGTGATGGCGGCATTGAGCATGTCGGTGTAGAGCGAGAAACCGATCTCCTGCATTTCGCCGCTTTGCGATTCACCCAGCACTTCGCCCGCACCGCGTATCTCCAGATCATGCATGGCGAGGTAGAAGCCGCTGCCGAGCTGTTCCATCGCCTGGATCGCTTCCAGTCTTTTCTTTGCCTGCGCGGTGAGTCCTTCCATGCTATCCACCAAGAGATACGCGTAGGCCTGGTGGTGCGAGCGCCCGACGCGGCCGCGCAACTGGTGCAACTGCGCGAGGCCGAAGCGGTCGGCGCGGTTCATGATGATGGTGTTGGCGCTGGGCACATCTATGCCGGTTTCGATGATGGTGGTACACAGCAGCACATTGAAGCGCTGCTGGTAAAAATCGCGCATCACCGCTTCCAGATCACGCTCGCCCATCTGCCCGTGCGCCACGCGGATGCGTGCTTCCGGCAGCAGCGTTTCCAGCTTCTCCGCCATGTTGGCGATGGTGTCCACTTCATTGTGCAGGAAATACACCTGACCGCCGCGCTTGAGTTCGCGCAGCACCGCCTCGCGGATCACGCCTTGGCTGTAGCCGCTGACGAAGGTTTTAATTGAAAGACGCCGTTGCGGTGCGGTGGCGATGACCGAGAAATCACGCAGTCCTTCCAGCGACATCGCCAGCGTGCGCGGGATCGGCGTGGCGGTCAGCGTCAGTACATCCACCTCGGCGCGCAAGGCTTTCAATCGCTCCTTTTGCTGCACGCCGAAGCGGTGCTCCTCATCAATTATAACCAGCCCCAGGTTGTGAAACTTCACGCCTTTCTGGATCAGCTTGTGCGTGCCGATGATGATGTCGAGCTTGCCATCCTCCATATCTTTCAGGGCTTGCGCCTGCTCCTTGGCGGAACGGAAACGCGACAGCTCGGCGATTTTCACCGGCCAGTCGGCGAAGCGGTTGGAGAAATTTTGGAAGTGTTGCTCCGCAAGCAGGGTGGTGGGCACCAGTACAGCGGCCTGCTTGCCGTCCATCACCGCGACGAAAGCGGCGCGCAGTGCAACTTCCGTTTTGCCGAAACCGACATCGCCGCAGATCAGCCTGTCCATCGGCTTGCCGCATTTCAGATCAACCAGGACGGCTTCGATGGCGGCAGCCTGATCTGGCGTTTCTTCAAAACCGAAACCGGCGGTGAAGGCCTCGTAATCGTGCGGGCTCAGATTAAACGCATGACCCTTGCGCAGAGCGCGCTGGGCATACAGGTTGAGCAGTTCGGCAGCGGTGTCGCGCACCTGCTGCATGGCGCGGCGCTTGGCCTTGTCCCATGTGCTGGTGCCCAGCTTGTGCAGGGGCGCGGCTTCCGGCGCACTGCCGCTGTAGCGGCTGATCACATGCAGTTGCGCCACCGGCACATACAGCTTGTCGCCACCCGCGTATTCCAGCAGCAAAAATTCGTTCTCGCCTTCGCCGAGGTCGAGATTGACCAGCCCCTGATAGCGCGCGATGCCGTGCTGCTCGTGCACCACCGGGTCGCCCGGCTTGAGCTCGGAGAGGTCGCGCAACATGCCTTCGACATTGCTTTTTTTCGCGGCGCGCGCAGCGCGGTTGCGCGGCTGCGCGGCGTAGAGCTCGCTCTCGGTAACCAGTGCAATTTTTTCGTCCGGCAGGATGAAGCCGTTTTGCAGTGCGGCGACGCCGAGCATGAAATTTTCATCGCTGGAGAGGAACTGCGCGTAGTCCTCGCACAGCACAGGCGAGAGGCCGTATTCGTGCAGGTAGCCGGAGATGATCTCGCGCCGCCCCAGGCTATCGGCGAGCAGCAGCACCCGCCCTTGGTAGTCCTGCAAAAAATTCTGGAATGCCTGCGTGGGGATTTCGGCGCGGCGGTTGACGGCGATGTCGGGCAAGGGAGAGGTTGCGCAAGTGGTCAAGGTTTTAGATTCCCTCTCCCTCGGGGAGAGGGTTAGGGAGAGGGAAGGCTCGTCGGGCGCACCCTCTCTCTCCGCTTCGTTTCTCCCTCTCCAGCTTGCGGGAAGTATATCCACCCGCGCAAAATTTTTCGCACGTATGAAAAATTGTTCCGCATCCAAAAACAGCTCGCGCGGTTCCAGCAGCGGACGCTGCGGATCGCCGCGCAGCAGGTTGTAGCGGGATTTCGCATCCTTGGCAAAAGTGGCGATGGCCTCGTCAACATCGTGATGCATGCACAATGTGGCATGAGCGGGCAGGTAGTCGAATAGTGTGGCAGTGCGCTCGAAAAACAGCGGCAGGTAGTATTCAATCCCGGCGGGCGCGATGCCCTTGCTCACATCCTTGTAGATGCTGGCCTTGGATGGATCGCCTTCGAAGCGCTCGCGGAAATTCTGGCGGAAGCGCGCCTGCCCGGATTCATCCAGCGGAAATTCGCGCGCGGGCAGCAAGCGGATTTCCGGCACCGGATAAATGGTGCGTTGCGTGTCCACGTCGAAGGTGGCGATGGATTCGATCTCGTCGTCGAACAAATCTATGCGGTAGGGCGCCGGGCTGCCCATCGGAAACAAATCGATCAGCCCGCCGCGCACGCAATACTCGCCGGGCGTCAACACCTGTTGCACATGGCTGTATCCGGCAAATATCATCTGCTCGCGCAGCCTGGCAATGTCCAGCTTTTCTCCGCGCTTGAGGAAAAAAGTAAAAGCGGCCAGATATTCCACCGGCGGCAGCGGGTACAGCGCGGTAGTGATCGGCACCACCACCACATCAAATGACTGACTGCGGATATGGTGCAAAGTGGCGAGCCGCTCCGATACCAGATCCTGATGCGGCGAAAAGTGATCGTAAGGCAGCGTCTCCCAGTCCGGCAACAGATGCGCGCGCAGCTTTGGCGCGAAAAAAGGAATTTCCTCCACCAGCCGTTGCGCTTCCAGCGCGCTGGCGGCAATTATCACCAGCGGCGCACGCTGGCCGGCGTATTGCGCCAAGGCCAAAGCATCGGATGAGCCGTGCAGTTGCGTGTAGCGCGGGCGGGAATGGGAAGATGAAAACAGCATGGCGGCAAGCTAAGGTGTGGCTCTGTAAGGCGTGCAATTGTAACTTAGCCTGCGGCTTATATCACGGATAGCCCGTTTGTTTTGCCTTTCCAGAACAATAGGCATTGAGTGTTTAACCCGGCCCGGGTTAATCGCGCGAGGGATGATAGACTTGCCGCCATGAGAAACATCCATCTGGTTATCCCCGATTTGCTCCTGCCGCAAGAACTGGCCGCCGAGGCCTGCGCCGGGTTGGCTTTGCCTTCACTGGAGAGATTGCTGGCGCGGGCGCAGTCCGCGCCTTTGCCGGCAGAATCGCTGGAAGCGTGGTTGTGCAAAGCGTTCGGTGTGGATGGGCAGGCCATTGCTGCGGTTACGCTACGGGCAGATGAGATGGTGCCGGGCGAGGCTTACTGGCTGCGCGCCGACCCGGTGCATCTGAGCATCCAGCGTGACCAGTTGATCCTGCAACCGGATGTTCACCTGGATGCGGGCGAAGCTGCGCAATTGTGCGCCAGCCTGAATGCGCATTTTAACGAAGAGGGGTTGCACTTTTTTGCGCCCCACCCGCAGCGTTGGTATCTGCAACTCGAAGTTGCGCCGGAGATGGCTACATACCCATTGGCGCAGGTGTCAGGCAGGAACGTCCATGCGTATTTGCCGCAAGGGCCGGGTGCTTTGCACTGGCATGGTGTGCTCAACGAAATCCAGATGTTGTTGTTTGAGCACGCGGCAAACCAGGCACGCGAAGCGCGCGGCGAGCTGCCTGTCAACAGCGTGTGGCTGTGGGGCGGCGGGCGCGCGGCGGGTCAGTTGGCGCGTCCATACGCCAAGGTATGCGGCGACAGTGGTCTGGCCGGGGCATTCGCGCTGGCGGCGGGCATACCTTGCGAGTTATTGCCGGATGACACGGCGTGTTGTGTCGATGCGAATGGCGGTGAGGTGCTCGTGGTATGGGAAGGTTTGCGCCGCGCCATGCAGCGCGGCGACTTGCAGGCGTGGCGCGATTCATTGCAGCAGTTCGAACGTTGCTGTGCCATACCGTTGATCGGAGCGCTGCGTGCCGGACGCATCACGCAACTCACTATCGAAGTGTTGCAAGCCGGAGCGTCATACCGCTTTATGCTGACACGCGGTGCGGCGTGGAAGTTGTGGCGGCTGCCAAAACCGCTGGCGCGCTATTAGGAAACGCTGATTAAGTCGTCATTCCCGCGAAAGCGGGAATCCAGTTTGTTTAATTGGCTGGGTTGAGTGTTTTGCTGTGCTCTGCGTTAGGTGTTCGTTCCAGGCTGAGACATGACGATGTATAACCGGAATGAAGCGGCAAGACCGACAGCGCGCATCTCCCCTGATTGCTCGCTGGCGACCCACTGGGCGACTTGGCAAAACAACTCATGCAGGAATTGTCCGAGCGAAAAATTTAACTGGAAATTGCGCGGTAACAATGAAGTATTAGCTTCACCCTATCGCCAATGGGAGATAACTAACTTAGGGTAGTTTATATCCCCCATTAGGGCTATTTAACATCCCCGGTAGATACGTCAACATAACCGCCAAATTAGGAGTGCTGAATTATTAGCGAGGCTTCAGTGAATCTGTATAGGGAACATCTATAAATTCAGATTTCGTCATTGATAAAACTACTAGCCATTCGACTAAGGCCGCACCCGCAAGGGGCGTTCCCGCCAGGTTCCAGTTGCTGCGTAGCGACCATGGCGAGACAAGCGGGCAAGTCGCTGGTTATCCGGCGAAGGCCGGAATCCAGTATTTTCAATGGGCTGGACACCGGCCTTCGCCGGTGTGACGGGTTTTTAGAGGTGTCCTATAGTGAAACAAGTCGGAGCCATATGACATGAGTAACGCCAAATGAGCGCCACGATTACCGCCCCGGCATACCGCATCATTCCCATCATCCCGGCCTTGAAACCGGGAGCAATGGAAGAAAGCAAGCCGTTTGTCGCGAGCGATAAAATTCAGGAAGCGCTGGGCTTCCCCGGCCAATTGGTGGATGACTGGCATGACCGGGCGATAGCCAGGATGGGTGAGTTGCTTGGAAAATACCGCTCACTCAAAGTTTTTATGGATGCATGCGTGCACTGTGGAGCGTGTTCCGATAAGTGCCACTACTTCATCGGCACGCAAGACCCGAAAAATATGCCGGTGGCGCGCCAGGACTTGTTGCGCAGTGTCTATCGCCGCTATTTCACCTTGCCGGGGAAACTTTTTCCGAAACTGGTCGGGGCGCGCGATTTGACCCGTGAAGTGCTCGATGAGTGGTACACCTATTTTTACCAGTGCTCGGAGTGCCGCCGTTGTTCGGTGTTTTGCCCTTATGGCATTGATACCGCCGAAGTCACCATGGCTGCGCGCGAAATTCTGGATTCCGTGGGTTACGGTCAGAAGTACTCAAACGAGATCATCGGCAAAGTGCACCGCATCGGCAACAACCTCGGGTTGCCCGGCCCGGCATTGCTGGATACGCTGGAGGGCCTGGAAGAAGATGTCAAAGAGGGCACTGGCATTGATGTGCGCTTCCCGCTCGATGTAAAAGGTGCAGAAGTCCTGCTGATTACGCCTTCCGCCGACTTTTTTGCTGAGCCGCATATCGACAGCCTGATCGGCTACGCCAAGGTTTTTCATGCCACGGGCACCAGTTGGACGTTCTCTTCCAAGGCTTCCGAGGCAGGCAATTTCGGCATGTTCATCGGCAATTACGAGCAGTTGCGCAAGATCGCCATGCGCATCCGCGAAGCCGCGCTGGAATTGGGTGTAAAGCGCATTGTGGTAGGCGAGTGCGGCCATGCCTGGCGCGTAGCCTACAGTTTCTGGAATACCCTGACCGGCGTGGGGGATGGGGCAGACGCAAACGACCAGTTTGCCATGATGTTGCAGAAGCAGCTCGACCATCGCTACAAACAGCCGATGCATATTTGTGAATTCACCTGGGACATGATCGAACGGGGCGCGCTGTCCTTCGACAAGGAAGCCAATGACAAACACATCATCACCTTCCACGATTCCTGCAATGTGGCGCGCGGTTCGCGCATGGGTGATTTTGCCGGCGGCCAGTTTGAAATCCCGCGCAACATCATCAAGGCGGTGGCGAACAATTACGTCGAAATGCCATCCTCAACCACGCGCGAGCAGACCTTTTGCTGCGGCGGCGGGGGAGGGCTGTTGACCGATGACCTGCTGGATTTGCGCGTCAAGGGCGCGTTGCCGCGCATGGAAGTGTTGCAGCAAGTAGTGGACGAACATGGGGTCAATTTCATGGCAACGATATGCGCCATCTGCAAGGCGCAATTCACCAAGGTGATGCCCATTTACGGATTTGATAGAAAAATGATTGGCGGGGTTCACCAATTGGTCAGCAACGCGATCCGGCTAGGTAATAAATAAAGGAGACAGGCAATGTCATCAACAATTGAAGCACCCCAGAAAATAACATTCCGCCGCTACAAAGACGGCGACAACAAGGTTCGCCGGTTAAACCAGAAGATTTTCCAGGCGAGCCATACGTACAAATGCCCGACCTACATTCAATCCACTCCACCTTGTCAGGGTAGTTGCCCATCCGGTGAAGATATTCGCGGCTATTTGGCCATCGTGCGCGGCACGGAAAAGCCGCCGCTTGGAGCCGATGGCAAACCGGTGATGCCTTGGCAGGAATATGCCTGGAGGCGCCTGGCCGAGGCCAATCCTTTCCCGTCCGTCATGGGTCGCGTCTGCCCTGCGCCGTGTGAAAGCGGCTGTAACCGCAACGAAGTGGAAGATCACGTTGGCATCAACTCGGTGGAGCATTTCCTCGGCGAGTATGCGATTGCCAATAAGCTTGCTTATCGCAACACGGCAAAGCCAACCGGCAAAAAAGTAGCGGTCATTGGCGGCGGCCCGGCCAGTTTGTCCTGCGCCTACCAACTGACGTTGAAGGGACATGAGGTTACGGTATTTGACGAGCATGAATTTCTTGGGGGCATGATGCGCTACGGTATTCCGGGTTTCCGTACCCCGCGCGATGTGCTGGATGCGGAGATCCAGCGCATCCTTGATTTGGGCGTGAAGACTCGTTTGAAATGCCGTGTCGGCAAGGACATTACACTGGCAGAAATTCGCGAGGACTTTGATGCCGTCTTCCTTGGCATGGGAGCACAATCTGGCCGTGCATTGCCCATAGCTGATAGCGAAGCACCGAACGTGGTAACCGCGACTGCCTTTCTCAAAGCCTTTAATGATGGCCGCCTCCAGCACGTTGGCAAGCGCGTGGTGGTGGTTGGTGGTGGTGATACATCGGTTGACGTGGCTACCGTTGCGCGCCGTCTCGGCCACATCAAACAAGCCAACCCCACCGACTATGAGTTAGCCATTACCGGTCAGATGGCGCATGACGTGGCGGAAATCTCGTCCAAGCAGGGAGCCGAGGTGACGCTCACTTCTATTTTTGGCATTGACAAGATGCAGGCCAACAAACACGAAATCGAACAGGCACTCGCAGAAGGCATCGAAATTCGCGGCAGCCTGGCGCCCATCGGTATTGTGCGCGGCGCTGACGGGCGTGCGACTGCATTGCGTGTCAGCCAGTGTGAAGCAAAGCTGGCCGGTGGGAAACTGGAAGTCAAGATTATTGAAGGGACCGAACAGGATATTCCGGCTGATCTGATCGTATCCGCGATTGGCCAGGCGGTGGACTTTAACGGGTTGGAAGAATTTAACAATGGCAAGGGTGCGGTTTCGACGGATCGCAACTATCTGGTTGCCGGGCAGAAAGGTGTGTTCGCAGGCGGTGACGTCATTCGCCCGCATCTGCTGACTACGGCCATCGGTCACGGCTCTATTGCGGCGGATGGCATTCACAATTACCTGAATGGCCAGGGTTTGGAAAAGCGCCCCAAGATTGACGCGCATCAATTTGACCTGATGCGCAAGATGGCCGAAAAGGGTCTGGAAATCAAGGAAACGCGCGAGCCGATGCGCGGCACATACAGCTCCAACATGGCCGTGCACAACTTCGACAATCGCTCGGATCGTTATGTGATTCCGCACGACAAACTGTTCCTCGGACACTTCTCTTATGTGCCGCGCAACCAGCGCGACATTGTCACACTCAACAAGGAAGCCGCGCTGGGGAACTTCGAAGAGCGCCTGGGTGTACTCAGCCAGGAAAAAGCGGTTGCCGAGGCAAAACGTTGCATGAGTTGCGGTATGTGTTTTGAATGCGACAACTGCGTGGTGTATTGCCCGCAAACCGCCGTGTATCGTGTCAAGAAAAACCAGGCAACGACCGGACGCTATGTGGATACCGATTACAACAAATGCATCGGCTGCCATATCTGCGCGGAAGTGTGCCCGACGGGGTATATCCAGATGGGGTTGGGGGAATAGAGACGGATATTAGCCACGGATTTACACAAATGGAACACTGATAACTGCGGAAGGTATTCATTGCGTATGTTTTATCCGTGTACACCTTGTCAAACTGTGGCGAGTATTGAAATTATGAAAACCATCCTGTTAATTTTGTTGCTTGCCGCCGCGCCCTCTTGGGCGGCGGGTTCCATTGTGCCCAAGCTCGACATAGGCAAGGGCGGGCAGTGTGTAAAAGACCCGCAGTGGATGCGTAAAAATCACATGCATCTGCTTACCCAGCAACGCGATGAAACAGTGCGCAAAGGCATACGCGACGAAACATACAGCCTGAAAAATTGTATCGAGTGCCATGCCAGTCTGCGCGATAACAGCGTAATCGGTCGCGATGACAGCTTCTGCCAAGGATGTCATAACTATGAGGCAGTCAGTATTGATTGCTTTGAATGCCATTCCAGCAAACGAAAATCTGCTTGGGTGCAGAGTAAATGAGCAACATCAACGTGCAGCGCAGGCGATTTCTGAAAACCTCGGTGGGGCTGGCGGCGGTTGCCATCGCTCCGGGGATGCTGCTGTTCGAAGTGGCGCACGGTAAATCTGAGGCAGTTTCAAATAAAGTACGCTGGGGGATGTTGATTAACACAGCGAGCTGTGTGGAGGGCTGCAACGATTGCGTGGCCGCCTGCAACAAGGAAAACGGCTTGGCTGGTGGATTAAATTCGGGCGGGTTAAGCCCAACCGACTCGCAATGGATACGAAAAGTTGAACTCAAGGACATGCGCGGTGGCCGCACGCTGTCTCTGCCGATGATGTGCCAGCATTGCGCGCATCCTCCCTGTGTGGATGTTTGCCCGACAGGGGCTTCTTTCAAGCGCGCTGACGGCATCGTGCTGGTAGACAGGCATCGTTGCATCGGTTGCCGCTATTGCATGATGGCCTGCCCGTACAAGGCGCGCTCGTTCGTGCATGAACCGTTGCACGATCAGAACCCCGATGTGCCGCGCGGCAAGGGTACGGTGGAAAGCTGCACGATGTGTGTGCATCGCGTTGATCGCGGCCAGCAACCCGCGTGCGCCGAAGCCTGCCCGAATAAAGCAATCCTGTTCGGCAACCTGAACGATCCGGATAGCGAGATTGCGATAAAAATACGCACCGTCGCATCCGTTCAGGTTAGAGCCGATTTGGGGCTCAATACCGGTGTTCGTTACCAGGGGTTATAGATCAAATGGCCAGCCATTCTCCGATGCAGTTTAAAAACATGCTGTTCTGGGCATTGATCGCGGCGGGCGGTATGGTCGTGCTGATGGGAATGTTTGCCGTGTATTTGATGGAAGAGCATGGCCATATCATCACGGGCATGAACAACCAGATTGTCTGGGGCATTCCCCATGTGTTTGCAATTTTTATGATAGTCGCCGCTTCCGGCGTGCTCAACGTAGCCTCGATTGGCTCGGTTTTTGGCAAAGCCGCTTACAAGGCCAGGGCGCCGCTATCGGGCTTGCTCTCCATAGCTCTGCTGGCCGGCGGGTTGACCGTGCTGATGCTCGATCTGGGGCGCCCTGACCGGTTAATGGTCGCCGCGACCAACTACAACCTGACTTCGGTATTCGCCTGGAATGTTTTGCTCTATTCCGGGCTGTTTGGCCTGGTGGCTGTTTATCTCTGGACCATGATGGAACAACGCATGAACCCCTGGACCAAAACCGTGGGCTTGCTTGTGTTTGCCTGGCGCTTCATCTTAACCACCGGCACCGGCTTGATCTTTGCCTTTCTGGTCGCCCGCCAGGCATACGGATCGGCTTTGCTACCGCCCATGTTCATCGTGATTTCCTTCGCCTGGGGATTGGCGGTTTTTCATGTTGTGCAGTCGACCGTTTTTGCATGGAAAGGAAACGAACATGTTCCGGAAATCGTAAAACGCATGAAAAATTTGTTGGGTATTTTTGTGATAGCCGCCCTTTATTTAGTCGTGGCCTATCACATGACCAACCTGTATTTTGCGCATCAAACCGGATTCGAGCGGTTTATCCTGATTGACGGCGGCGTATATCCCATTCTCTTCTGGTGTGGATATGGTCTGGTCGGCAATATATTGCCGCTGCTGTTGATCTATCATCCGCGCCTGGGCAAGACCAGGAGCGTGGTAGCCGCGTCGCTATTGGTTATTCTGGGCGGGTTTGCGCTGCTCTATGTGTTCGTCATCGGCGGGCAGGCTTATCCGCTGTCTATATTTCCCGGCTATGCGGCGAGCAGCAGTTTCGGTGATGGCCAGATCGGGAAATACAGCCCTTCGCTGCCGGAATTCCTGCTGGGTTTTGGCGGCTTGGGAATTGCTTTTTTGATTACCGCTGTCTGCGTTCGAATGCTTGATTTTGCTCCGCATGACAAGCCACACATTGCCGGTTGACTGCGCCATGAACCGGATGCTGATTTCTGCCGCGCACAAATCTTCCGGGAAGACGATGGTCAGCATAGGGCTGTGTGCCGCGTTGAAACAACGCGGACACGTTGTTCAGCCGTTCAAGAAAGGCCCTGATTACATCGACCCGATGTGGCTGAGCTTGGCTTCTGGAAACGGGGCCGCCGGACGCGCCTGCCGCAATCTTGATTTATATTTAATGGAGCGCGACGACATCATCGCCACCTTCGCGCGGCACAGCGCGGAAGTGAATCTGGTCGAGGGCAACAAGGGGCTGTACGACGGCCTTGCGCTGGACGGCAGCAACAGCAACGCCGCGCTGGCGAAGTTGCTCGACCTGCCTGTGTTCCTGGTGATCGATGCGCGCGGCATGACGCGCGGCATCGCGCCGCTGATCCTCGGCTATCAGGCCTTCGACCGCGATATCAATATCGCCGGAGTGATCCTCAACAACCTCGGCGGCTCGCGGCACGAAGCCAAGCTGCGCAGCGTTATCGAGCACTACACCGATGTGCCGGTGGTCGGTGCGATCCATCACGACGAGCGCCTGAGTATTGTCGAACGCCATCTCGGCCTGATGCCCAGCAATGAATCCCATGTTGCCACGGCAAAGATCAAACAGATCGGCGATGCCATCGCGGAGCAAGTCGATCTGGGGAAGTTGCTCGCGCTGTCGCAAAAAGAACCGCTGCACGTCCCGCACAAAGCTGAAGTGAGCCCGCTGCCTTGCGGCGAGAAAGTGAAAATAGGCATTGCGCGCGACCGCGCCTTCGGTTTCTATTACGCCGACGATCTGGACGCGCTGGAAGCGGCGGGCGCGGAACTGGTGCCGTTCGATGCGTTGCGCGATGCACGCCTGCCGGAAGTGGACGCGCTGTATATCGGCGGCGGCTTCCCCGAGACCAGCGCTGCCGAGCTGGAAGCAAATGCGGCTTTGCGCGGCGAGATCAAGCAGGCCATCGAAGGCGGTATGCCAGCCTATGCCGAATGCGGCGGGTTGATGTACTTGTCGCGCGGCATCGAATATCAGGGGCGCGTTTATCAAATGGTCGGCGCGATCCCAGGCGACGTGAAGATGCATGGCAAGCCTATCGGTCGCGGCTATGTTCACTTGAAAGAAGAGGAGGCGCACCCTTGGCCGCGCCCGAACAAATCGACGGAAATACCCTCACCTCAATCCTCTGAAGAAACCACTAGCCATTCGACTAAGCCCGCAAGCGGGGAGAGCGTAGCGAGGGGGGCGAAGCCAGGCAAACGAGAAGTGGGGCAAGCAGGTATTTTGTCGCAAGACAAAAACTCGCAAAATCAACCTTTGATCTTCGCGCACGAGTTTCATTATTCCAGCCTGGAGAACCTTCCCCCGGACACCCGCTTCGCTTACCATGTCGAACGCGGTTACGGCATAGACGGGGAGTGGGACGGCCTTATCCTGCACAACCTGCTGGCCTCCTATACCCACCTGCGCACTATCGGCAGTTGCTATTGGGCAACCCGATTCGTCGCTTTCATCCGGCGAAGCCGGGAACAGCGGCAATCAACCCTTTTCAAAGAACATGCAGTATGACGCATGAACATTACCAGGCGGCCATCGCCGCTTTCGACAAGGCCAATGCAGAAGACCCGAACCAGGACACGGCGGACGGCAAGGAATACCCCAAGGAACTGCTCTACGCGCGGCTTATGACCGAGATGCAGGAACGCTACGCCCCCGATGCATCGGAGGCGGTCAGGCTTGCGGTTCGCGCCCAGCACATCCAGCGCTGGAAGATCCCGCGCAGCGACTACCCCATGGATAGACAAGGTTACCTGCAGTGGCGTACCGGGCTGTACAAGTTCCAAGCCGAGACTGCCGGGCGCATCATGCAGGAAGTGGGTTATGACGATGCGATGATCGAGGGCGTCAAAACCATCATCAGCAAGAGGGGACTAAAGATTAATCCGGAGACGCAATTGATGGAAGACGTGGCCGACCTGTTGTTCATCGAGTATTACTTGGCCGGGTTTGCTGCGAAGCATCCTGAATATGATGAAGCAAAATGGATACAGATCATCCGCAAGACCTGGCAGAAGATGTCTCTGCGCGCGCAAAAATTTGCTCTTGCCGGCAAGATCAAGCTGCCGGAAGCGCTGGTGCCGCTGATCCTGAAAGCCGTTCAATAGCATGGACTACCTGCCGATCTTCCTGAACCTCAAAGGTAAGCTGTGCCTTTTGGTGGGCGGCGGCGAAGTAGCAAGGCGCAAGGCGGGCGTGCTGCTTGATGCGGGAGCGAAAGTGCGCGTGGTTGCTCCAGCCATCGGTGCTGAACTGGCAGCACTGCCGCGCGTCGAGAGCATCGTTGCGCGTTTCGAGGCGCAGCACCTTGATGGTGTGGCACTGGCCATCGCTGCGACCAATGATCGCAACGTCAATCATCAAGTCTCCGAGTTGGCGCGCGCGCGCAACCTCCCGGTCAATGTAGTGGACGACCCTGGGTTGTGCAGCTTCATCATGCCCGCCATTCTCGACCGCTCGCCGCTCACGGTGGCGTTCTCCAGCGGCGGCGCATCACCGGTGCTGACACGAATGTTGCGCGGCAAATTGGAAGCTTTGATTCCGCAGGGCTATAGCCGCCTCGCCGCGTTCGCGGAGCGCTTCCGTGATCGTGTTAAAAAACACGTCACCAATCCGGCGAAACGCCGCGTTTTCTGGGAGAACGTGCTGGAGGGCGTGGTCGCCGAGAAGGTGCTGACCGGCGATGAAAGCAGTGCAGAGGTAATGCTGCAGCAGATGCTGGCGAAAGAGAACAACATCCAGCGCGGTGAGGTGTATCTGGTCGGCGCGGGCCCCGGTGATCCGGATTTGCTCACGTTCCGCGCCTTGCGCTTGATGCAAAAAGCTGACGTGGTGGTTTATGACAATCTGGTATCCAAGCCGGTGCTCGAAATGACGCGGCGTGATGCGACGCGAATTTATGTCGGTAAAAAGCGTGATGACCACACTATGCCGCAGGAAGAAATCAATGAATTACTGGTGAGGCTTGCTAAAGAAAACAAGCGCGTGTTGCGCCTCAAAGGCGGTGACCCGTTCATTTTTGGACGCGGCGGCGAAGAAATCGAAACCCTTTCCGAGCACGGCATCCTGTTCCAGGTCGTGCCCGGCATCACCGCAGCATCGGGTGTTTCCGCCTACGCCGGTATTCCGCTGACACACCGCGACCATGCGCAATCCTGCATATTCGTGACCGGGCATTTGAAAGACGGCAGCATGAATCTCGATTGGGGCGCATTGGCCCGCCCAAACCAGACCATCGTGGTTTATATGGGTTTGCATGGCCTCGAAATAATTTGCTCAGAACTTATCGCGCATGGGCTGCCAGGCAGCACCCCGGTTGCCATCGTGCAACAAGGAACCACGCAAAATCAGCGCGTCATCACCGGCACATTAGCGACGCTGCCCGGAATCGCACAGGTTGAAAAACCACAAGCCCCAACTTTGATTATTGTCGGCGGGGTCGTCACGCTCAGGGAAAAGCTGGCCTGGTTTAACCCAAGAATTTCCGAGAATTTAGAAAGTTGATAACCGTATCCAAACAGCCCGTGAGGAGAGGCATGATGAAACAAATCACACTCAGGAATATATTGTTGTCGGCATTGTTTCTGTTCAGTATAGGAAACGCGACGGCCAGTGACGAGAAGCTGAAGCCCTTTGTTCTTGCTTCAAAAGGCGCGGGCACAGTTGCCGAAATATCCGAGCAGGCAAAATCCGCATTGATCGCAGGTGGTTTTACCGTGGTCGGAGACTACTCACCGTACCCGGATGCCGCCGTATTGATTGTCACCAACGAAGAGTTGAAAAAAAATGCAGCAGCCTCTGAACACGGAGGTTTTGGTGCGATACAAAGGGTGTCGATCACCAAAGTAAATGATGAAGTGCAGGTAAGCCATACCAACCCGGTTTACATGGCGAATGCATATCGCATGAAAGGCGATTTGAGCAATATAGCCGCAGGATTGAGCGCGGCACTAGGCAAGGCGGAAGAGTTTGGTGCGCAAGGAATGACCGCCAGTCAAGCGCGCAAGTATCACTATATGATGGGTATGGAATATTTCGATGAGCCTAGCCTGTTGGCTGAATACGCCAGCTACGAAGAGGCTGTTCAGTCAGTTGATGCGAAGCTGACCACCAACAAAAACGGGGTCACCAAGGTTTACCGTGTGGATGTGCCCGGGAAAAATGAGAGTGTATTCGGGGTCGCCATGAAAGCTGCAACAGAGGTTGATAACTATATGGATGATCAATTCATTATGAAAGAAATTGATTTCCGTGAGGTTAAATCTACCGCTCATTTACCTTACGAAATTCTGGTTTCAGGCAACAATGTATATGCGCTCTATGCGCGTTTTCGAATTGCAATCAATTTTCCGGATTTGAGCATGATGGGAAAAAACAGCTTCATGAACATCATGAAAACCCCAGACGCAATTCGCAGCGTTTTGCAGAAAACCGTACAGAAATAGATACGCGAAACTTCTACCTGCTTCCTGCATGAGCCCCGGCAATCTGCGAACCATAGGGTGGATAAGCGTAGCGCATCCACTGCACCAACTTAACAAACCAAGAGGCAAAAATGAAACCAACTCCCCCTGATTTTGCTTGGCTGAACCTGCCTAACCTGCCGGCGCCGGTCAAAGTGCTTTTTTCCGGATATTTGCTCGCAGTCGGGTTAGGCTTATGTATGGCTGGACTTCAGATCATGCTGACGCACGGCATGGCAGATGGTAAGCCCGGACTTTCGCTGGATGACATCGTGTATAGCTATTACGGTGATCGCAGCGGGAGCAAGCTGGAAAACAAGCTCAATGGATCGATGAAAGAAATGGGCACAGCGGAAGCACGCCTCGACATCATCAAATGGGTGCGCATTGGAGCGCCTGAAACAGAATGGGAGCCGCACTTCAAGGAGGTTTTCAAGCAAAATTGCGCGATGTGCCACGGCTCCATGCCCAACATTCCTGATTTTACCAAGCTCGAAGAAGTCAAAAAGATGGCACAGATCAACGAGGGTGCAAGCATTCAAACCTTGACCAGGGTATCGCACATCCATTTGTTCGGGATCAGTTTCATTTTCTTTTTTATGGGGTTTATTTTCAGCTTTGCGGCAGGTGTGCCTAAATGGTTGAAGATCATCTCAATCGCCACCCCTTTCGGTTTTTTGATCATAGACATCCTCTCATGGTGGCTCACGAAGTGGAGCCCAGGTTTTGCATGGTTCGTCATCATCGGCGGATTTGGTTACAGCGTGGCATCCTCCATCATGTGGACTATCAGCCTGTACCAAATGCTGATCTTGTCGCGAAACGGGAAAATCTATGGAAACGCATGGGAATCTGATTTGAAATAAGGGAGATGCTCCGCAGAGGCAAATTCTGAAGAAGCACCATCAGCAGACATTCACGAAAAATTATCATTCGCCACACCATGCGGCACACATATCCATTTGCGTCGATGTGCTCATGTTTAATGAAAAACGACAGCGAGCCGGTCATCGAAGTTGGTTTCCATCCGCATTATTAGATGGGATAAACGTATCCGGTTCACACCCTTGTCGGCAATGGCAAGAGCCTTGTTCAACAAGACGATGGCTTGTTTGCAATCACCCAAATGGTTGTAAGTTAACGCCAGTCGTTCTAAGTACTTGATGTTTTCGGGATCAATGCGGTGAGCTACAAAAAGGAGTCTCCACGCGGTCAAATGCCAAAGCCCGAATGCGAGAGACAGGTCACTCCATAATTCAGCGTCATTTGGGTTGTTGATAATACCCGCGATAAGAAGACGAATGGCATCTACCCATTGAGAGTCGTCGTCACCTTCTTTTTCACAAAAATCAAGCAGCACTTTGAAGTCATCATGGTGCGGCAGCAGGATGGCAAGCTGCGGTGCGGGGCTGTAACTTCCGGTTTTCATTTGAAACTCTCCTTTGCAATTTCGATGTTGGCAGTCTAACAGCCAAGCACGACAAATCGCGTCGCATGATTGTTGTGAATGCGAGCCTATCTCTTCCCGTCAGAATTTGCGGCAAGAATTCATAGCGACTCAATCTGTCGCACACCTGCCTTAGCATCTCACTTCGCGACACAGGGCGATCTATTCGTAACAGCGAGGAGTGATGAGATGGGAACAATAACAGAGGTAGTCGAAAAGTGGGCGGCGGAGACATGGGGCGAGCCGCCATCCCTCAAGCGGGGCGAGAATGGGGATGCGGCCACGCTGAAGTTCACGCACAAAGGCGAGTGTGGCGATTTCGACGGCTACATGGAGATCAGTGATGCCAAGGACATGATCGTGATGTACCTGTATGCGCCGAGCGCTCTTCCGGAGAAGAGCTTGGCGCTGGCGATGGATGCAATCGCCAGAATCAACCAGTACATGGCGGTCGGGAATGTCGAAATCGCGCGCAAGAAGGAAAACTGGTTCCGCTTCCGCGCGGGCATTGATGTCGAAGGCGGCGAACTTTCAACCACCATGCTCGACAACCTGCTGGGGATAGCCATCGGCACGGTGGAGCGATACTTTCCCGCGATGCTCTCTATCTGTTTTGCCGGAGTAACGCCCGAACGCGCGATTGCCGGGGCGAGAGAAGAGAAAATCAGCGCTGCGCCACTCGATAAAATAATCGCCGAAGCGGATCCAATAGAGCCGTTGCCGGATGCCGATGCCGCCCCATCGCCGGTGCTGGCGGCCTGGGCCGCTGAACTGGCTCATGCCATCTCGGCCCGGGCCGATGCCGACACATGGCGGATGGTGGGGCACGGCGCGATAGTCGTGCATGACGACATGGGGCGCGCCCGCGATATGCTGCGCCGCGTTGCGGCGCAAGCCAACATGCGGTTCGCGCGCATCGGATCGGATGAAGTGATGGAAATTCCGGCGGGCGCAGGCGACCCATTCGCGCAAGCTGCGCCGATACTGGTTTATTTTGAGCCGGGCAACTGGATGACAAAAATAGGCGAGGATACCGATGGCGAAGAGGCGGATAAAATCCGCGAATTCAGAAAATCGCTCGCCGCGCGCATGGAAGCATTCGACGCCGGACATCCGGTGATCTATGCAACCTCCGCCTACAAGCTGGAGGATGCCACGCCGGCCTTGCGCAAGCGCGAACAGTTCGACCGCAATTTTTACATTCCAAAATTGGCGCCCGACATGCTGGGCAAAGAATTTATCGGATTGTTCGGCAAGGAAAATTGCGATGCCTCGATCGCCGGGTTTCCCGGCAAGGTGGGGCAACTGCTGGGAGACAAGTTTGACAACGAACACCTGCGCCGCCTCGCGGCATTAAACATGGCCAGATTGGCAAAACGCGAAAACCGCAAGCTGACATTTATTGACCTGGTGGGCATGGCGACCGCCGGGCTGGGGGAATCGGACGAGGCGGCCAGGGACAACGAAAAGTTGCTGCGCCAAGTCGCGGTGCACGAGGCGGGGCACGCCGCGATGGCCCTCATTGACTCTGACGGCAGGAACACCCCCGAGTATTCCACCATCGTCGCGCGCAAGGATGCAAAAGGCATGGTGGTCGAGTCCCTTTCATATAGCTTTGCCAGGGGAGGCCTGTTCACCTACGCGGATTTCCGCCACAAGATACGCATCTCGCTGGCGGGGCGCGCCGCCGAGGAAACCGCCTTCGGCTTTGACGGGATTTCGGACGGATCGAAAGCCGATCTGGAAAATTGCGCCGAACTGGCTTCCAGGGCATTCGCGGACTGGGGTTTCGCGCCCGGCATGGGTGACGCGGAAACCTCCGCCAGCAACCTCGCCGTCATACTGGGCAAGGCCAGCCACAGCGAAATGCTGCATAACGAAACGCTCATACGAAAATTTCTGGCGGACGAATACAAGGCCGCCGTCAAAATTCTCGAAGCGAACCGCGCGCTGCTGGACGCCATCGCGGAGCGCCTGCTGCGCGACTCGGTGCTGGATCAGGGCGAGATCGCGGAATTGTATGCGGCGCATCTTTCTGCGCTGCGGAGCAATTCCTTACAAGAACCGTCGCACGAATTCGCTTGGAGCGATGATGGGGTATTGCCCGGATAGTTCATCAAAATCGCTGTCGCCGGTTATCAGCCAATCGGCCTTGCTGGTAATCAGGGTTGCCAGCAAGGGTTTGTCGTTCGGGTCGGCAGGGGCGTTAGCCTCAACTCCTGCGATAGACACTACCTCGGCTTCGAACCGCAGCAACGCGATGTAACGGGAGATATGCTCATCGTCCCAGTTAAGCCGCTTTCTGATCTTCGGGTAGGCCAGCACGCGAGCGATCTCTTCCAATATCGGCTCGGAAACAACCAGATAAAAATTCTGCTTGCGCCATGCGGCGGCGATTCTGCCGGGCGTGCTGTCTGGCAGCATCAGGCCGGACAGCAGCACATTGGTATCGAGGACGATACGCAAGATTAGCGTTTTCGAGCAGCAGCGACGGCCTTTGCAATTTCGCGTTCGGCGACCTCTGCGGATTCACCCTGATAGATTTTTGCCAAATCCGCAGACAGCCGGTCAAACTCGTTGCGCATCAGGCGTATCTTGTCGAACAGCGCGACATCAACCATTGCGGCGACAGGCTTGCCGCCCTTGGTAATGAGCACTTGATCCTGACGATATTGGATTTCGTTCAGCAATTCACCCAAATTTTTCCGAACAGTCATGGCGGTTGCTTCTCTGATCATGGTAATTGCCTCAATTGATATGCTTGATACAGCTTATTCCTGTTCTGCGCGCTTGTCCAATTCATCCGGCAGTTGCTATCAGCTTTGATGCGCCACTGGAAATGGACGCGCGAAAGCACAAAGCAGCCGCAGGCTGAATCGGCGCGACTCTATATGTCGCAGCGCTATGGATAATGAAAAACCTGGCAAGAATAAGGAAGTGCTGAATAAGTCGTCATGCCCGCGCAGGCGTGCATCCAGCTCGTTGATTTATCTGGGCTCCCGCGTTCGCGCATAAGCGCTAACTTATCTTGTTCCTCCCCCTTCAAGGGGGAGGTTAGGTGGGGGATGGGGTTG
>FZPX01000108.1_pt1 | contig 32792 bp, 33 predicted proteins | sample 1534791 | NCBI WGS metagenome assembly FZPX01 (sample SAMEA104161951, study PRJEB21768) | metagenome | biome: subterrestrial habitat; feature: phreatic zone; material: underground water | place: France | collected 2016-06-01 | depth 60 m | reverse complement strand
CGCCAGCGCGGCGCCGGTCTGGGCGGCGGCAATGACGAGCGCGAGCAGACCCTGAATGCGTTGCTGGTGGAAATGGATGGTTTTGAAGGCGCCAGCGGCGTAATCGTGATCGCCGCAACCAACCGTCCCGATGTGCTTGACCCGGCGTTGTTGCGTCCGGGGCGTTTCGACCGCCAAGTGGTGGTGCCGCTGCCGGACATCCGTGGTCGCGAGCAGATTCTGATGGTGCACATGCGCAAGGTGCCGGTGGCTTCCGATGTGAAAGCCGACATTCTGGCGCGCGGCACGCCGGGATTTTCCGGCGCCGATCTGGCCAACTTGGTGAACGAGGCAGCATTGTTTGCCGCACGGCGCAGCAAGCGTTTTGTCGAGATGGATGATTTCGAGGCGGCCAAGGACAAGATCATGATGGGGGCGGAACGCCGTTCCATGATCATGCCGGAGGAGGAGCGCCGCAATACTGCTTATCACGAGTCAGGTCATACAGTGGTTGCCAGGTTGCTGCCCAAGACCGACCCGGTGCACAAGGTCACTATCATACCGCGCGGGCGTGCGCTGGGATTGACCATGCAGTTGCCTGCGGAAGACCGCTATAGCATGGACAAGATCCGCATTCTCGATACCATCGCCGTGCTGTTCGGCGGTCGTATCGCGGAAGAGATATTCATGCACCAGATGACCACTGGCGCTTCCAATGACTTCGAGCGCGCAACCGACATGGCACGGCGCATGGTGACGCAATGGGGTATGTCGGACGCGCTTGGGACTATGGTGTATGGCGAAAACGAGGGCGAGATATTTCTGGGGCGTTCCGTGACCACGCACAAGAACATTTCCGAGGCGACCATGCAGCAGGTGGATGCGGAAATCCGCCGCATCATAGACCAGCAGTATGCCTTGGCGCGCAAGCTGATCGAAGAAAACCGCGACAAGATTGAAACGATGGCGCATGCCCTGCTGGAGTGGGAAACGCTGGATGCCGAGCAAATCGAAGATATCATGACCGGCAAACCGCCGCGTCCGCCCAAACCCAGCCCCAGCCAAAATCCTCAGCCGCCGCAGGATGCGGCACCGGCTGCACCGGCCGCTACGCCTACGCAACCTGCGCAGGAAACCTGAAAGCAGTCGTTAGTTATTAGTCGTTAGCTGTTAGTTGCTAGCGACTAGCGACTAGCGACTAGCGACTGTCTCATGCTTCTCTGCGGCCAATTCCAGTTCGACTTATCCCGCCCGTTGGTCATGGGCATTGTCAATGTCACCCCCGATTCTTTTTCAGATGGCGGTCGCCACCTGCAATGCGAGGCGGCGTTGGCGCATGCACAGCAATTGATCGAGGAAGGGGCTGATATTCTCGACATCGGTGGTGAGTCCACACGCCCCGGCGCGCTGCCGGTCAGTGTGCAGGAGGAACTGGATCGCATCATGCCGGTGATTGAGGGTCTGCGCGGCGCACCGGTTCCCGTTTCGGTGGATACCTGCAAGCCTGAAGTGATGCGTGCGGCGCTGGTGGCTGGGGCAAGCATGGTCAACGACATTAACGCGCTGCAACAGCCGGATGCTCTGGCCGCCGTGGCCGCAAGCAGTGCGGCAGTATGTTTGATGCACAAGCAGGGTAAGCCGCAAACCATGCAGCAACAGCCGCAGTATCAGGATGTGGTGGTGGAAGTTTTGCAGTTCCTGCGTAAGCGTATGGCAGCCGTACAGGCCGCAGGCATCGCGCGGGAACGCATCGTGGTTGATCCGGGTTTTGGTTTTGGCAAGACGCTGGCGCATAATCTGATCCTGTTGCGTGAGCTCGGCGCATTCGGCGAGCTAGGTGTGCCGGTGCTGGTGGGGTTGTCGCGCAAATCCATGTTGGGTACGATTACCGGGCAGGACGTGGAGCATCGCGTATCTGCCAGCGTGGCGGCGGCGTTGCTGGCGGTGCAGCGTGGCGCGCGCATGGTGCGCGTGCATGACGTGCGCGCGACGGTGGATGCACTCAAGGTTTGGAGTGCAGTGAACACTTGAAACGGGTCTTTTACAGAAGTTCGTTAAGGGGTAGGTTACACATCAGAGGGTGTATATGCGAACCAATATTGTGATTGACGACCAATTGGTGGCGGACGCCATGAAGTTATCCGGCCTCAAGACCAAACGCGAAGTGGTGGAGTTGGCTTTGCGCCGGCTGGTGACTTCGGCCAGACAGAAGGACATTCTCGACTTGGTGGAGCAAGACATGATCGCGCCGGGCTATGACCTTCGAGCCGTGCGTTCGCGCATGGGTAAGCACGGATTAAACAAAGCTCCTATCAAATCGCGTTGATACCTTGGATGTGAGAGGTGAAAACGTAAAATTCCGCTTTGTGCCAATTGCTGCCGGTCGAGGTGTAAAATATCCAGCAGGAAAACTGACGGTCATGACCGGCAACAAGCGGCCAATTGCCGCCATTGCTCTATCATAAAATAAGCTGCCGTCCAGCTTCGGAATTGCACCGGGCAACTCAAAGAATGGTATTAGGTACAATGCCATAATACTTACGATTGTAGCTTGAAGCCTTTTGCCTATGAGTCTCATCAAATCTCGAAAACGCGTTGCCGATCACGGGGAGGTGTTCACCCCGGCGTGGATGGTCGAGGCCATGCTCGATCTGGTGAAGGACGAGTCGGAGCGTATTGACTCCCGCTTTCTGGAACCGGCATGCGGAAGCGGTAACTTTATTGTCAAGGTCTTGCGGCGCAAGCTCGCAGCCGTCGAGAGAAAGTTCGGGAAATCTGACTTCGAAAAGCAGCACTATGCGTTGCTGGCTCTGATGTGTATTTATGGGATTGAGCCCCTCGCCGACAACATTGCCGAGTGCCGCGAGAACATGCTGGAAATCTACGCCGACTACCTGAATTTGCAGGAATCAGATGATCTCTACCGCGTCGCTTACTATGTGTTGTCGCAGAACCTGGTTCACGGTGACGCTTTGACAATGTGCACCAGCCGCAAAGAGCCGATCACCTTTGCCGAATGGGGCTATCTGGGCAAGGGAAAATTTAAGCGCCGCGACTTCCGCTTCGATGTGCTTACCGGTTCGTCGGCCTTCAGCGCGGAGGGTTCGCTCTTTGCCCACCTCGGCAAGCATGAGATATTCACGCCGACGAAGACCCACCCGCCGATGACGGTGAGCGAGTTGGCTGCTATGGAGGAGGGATGAACGTGTCTGTGAAGCAACTGTTTCGTAATCCCATCGAATTCGATGGGATAAGAAATCTGTTCAAGACGGATAAATATGGAAGATTCGCCATAATTGGCTGTGCGAATTAAGATGCATCCAACAAATGGAGAGTAAGAAGCCATGACCACCATCGCCGCTTCCGTTCCCGTCCTGCGCTGGGCGGCACAACGCGCGCTTGCACGACGACGATCTGGCCACACGTTTTCGCAAATGGCTCCTGTGGCTCAGCGGCGAAGCCAGGCCTACGCTCAAGCAACTGGAAGACTTCGCTCGCCTCTCGCACACGGCCATCGGCTTCTTCTTTCTGCCAGAGCCCCCCGCGCTGACGCTGCCGGTGCCCGACTTCCGCACACTGCGCGATGAAGCGCTCGCCGAACCCAGCAGCGACCTGCTGGATACGCTTTACCTGTGCCAGCAGCGGCAAGACTGGTACCGCGACCATGCCCGCATGCACGGCTTGCCAGCCTTGCCGTTCGTCGGCAGCGCCAATGTGCAGGAAGCACCCGAGACCGTGGCACAACGCCTGCGCGAGGTGCTGGGCCTGTCCGCCGAAGCGCGTCGCCAGTTGCCTACTTGGACGGAAGCACTGCGCCAGTTGATCGCCAGGGCTGACGACGCCGGTGTGATGGTGATGGTCAGCTCTGTGGTTGGCAGCAATAGCCATCGCAAGTTGGACGTGGGGGAGTTCCGGGGCTTCGCGCTGGCTGACGATCTTGCGCCACTGATCTTTTTGAACGGCGCAGACAGCAAGGCCGCGCAGATGTTCACGCTGGCGCACGAACTGGCGCATCTGTGGCTGGGCGCCTCGGGCGTGTCGGACGCGCAGGCTGGGCAAGTGCCCGAGCAGCACACCGAGCGCTGGTGCAACCAGGTGGCGGCGGAACTGCTGATGCCGATCAGTGAACTGCGAGCAGAGCACCAGCCCCATGCGCCGATTCCGGAAGAAATCCAGCGGTTGGCGCGCGCGTTCAAGGTCAGCACACTGGTCGCTTTGCGTCGCCTGTTCGACGCGGGTTTCATCACGCAGGCAGCGTTGTGGCAACACTACCGGGAAGAACAGGATCGGCTGTGCTCGCTGAGGGAGCTCAGCGGCGGTGGTGGCGACTTCTACCGTTCCTTGGGCGCTCGCACCAGCAAACGCTTTTCCCGCGCCATCCTCGCCAGCACGCTGGAAGGCCTGACCTCGTTCCCGGATGCCTTTCGCATGCTGGGCGTGCGCAAGACGGCCACCTTCTACGAAGCGGCGCGCGAACTGGGGGTGACGGCATGAGCTATCTGCTGGATGCCAACGTGTTCATGTCCGCAAAGAATCTGCACTACGGTCTGGACTTCTGTCCGGCCTTCTGGGACTGGCTGGTACACAAGGGCAATACGGGCGCGGTGGTCAGTATCGACAAGGTGGCCGATGAAATCGAAGCCGGTCAGGACGAATTGTCGGACTGGGCCAGGGATCGCGGCCATGCGCTCTTCCGGCGCACGCCGCCGACGCTTGCGCCGCAGTTCACCCAAGTCAGCACATGGGCCACCGGCCAGCAATACACCCCGGCCGCCATCAACACCTTTCTGCAAGTGGCGGACTTCTATCTGATTGCGCACGCGCTGGCTGGCAATCATGTGATGGTGACCCACGAGCATCCGTCCAACTCGCCAAACCGGATCAAGATACCCGATGCCTGCGTGGGACTGGGCGTGCGGTTCATGACGCCCTACCAGATGCTACGCATCGAACAAGCGCGTTTCGTGCTGGGAGCGCACGCATGATCGAACAGGCCAGCTTCACCCTGCGCGGTCGCAATCCTGATGTGCTGACCTGCATTGCCAATCTTTCCAACGACGAAGTATTCACGCCGCCGGAGTTCGCCAACAGGATGCTGGATACCCTCGCCGAGGCGTGGGCGGCCAGCCACAACGGGTCGAGCCTCTGGGCGGACAAGACGGTGAAGTTCCTCGATCCATGCACCAAGTCGGGCGTGTTCCTGCGCGAGATTACCAGCCGACTCAACAAGGGGCTGGCCGACGAAATGCCGGACCTTGAAGAGCGCGTCAATCACATTTTGACGAAGCAGGTGTTCGGCATCGGCATCACCCATCTCACCAGCCTGCTGGCGCGGCGCAGCGTGTATTGCTCGAAGCACGCCAATGGGCCGCACTCCATTGCCAAGGGTTTTGACAACGACGCTGGGAACATCTGGTTTGAACGCATCGAGCACACGTGGGGGGACACCAAGTGTGAGTTCTGTGGTGCGCCAAAAGCGATTTTGGATCGTGAAGAAGGGCTTGAGAATTATGCCTAGCCCACCTTAATACGAAGGTGAAACAGGCTCAACAGCAGTTGGAAAAGGCAGTTCAAGCTACTCTAAACCGTGTTGATATTTTAGTGGTAAAAATGCGAATTTCTGCAATTTGCATATACTGAAGTTAGGCGAATTGGTTTTGGCACAAAAAAATGAAATAGAATTTCGGCAATGGTTGCTAACCTTTTTCTAGGAGGAAGTAATGCGATATGTTCAACAGCAATTCTTCATGATTGTTTTGGGACTTTTTTCGATGTCAGCCCATGCCGATTTTTGCGCTGTGAATAATTTTGGTACTATTTCAACCTGCTTTCTAACTTTGGACATGTGTCGCAGTTGGGTAAGTGGCTCAGGCGGAGGTTGTGTCTTTCGAGGTAATGCACCTCAGCCTCAGCAACTCCCCACTCTTTGGGATTCTATAAAGGAAAGTGTGGAGCAAAATCGGAGGGAGGAGCAAGCTCAACAAGAGGCGCAAGAGCAATTACAGAGAGAACGAGCCTCCGTTTATCCTAAGCTCTTGCCACTCGTTACAGTTGACACTTCGTTGTCAAAGGAGAGTGAAAGCATAATTTTATCAACTCTACAACGGGCGCTTGAAATGGATGCGGGTAGTTCTAGAAGAGAATGGCGTAATAACAATGTTGGCTCTTCCGGGGAAGTCACCGTTGATACGGAATCGCAGAACCGATATGGAGATACATGTCGTGATTTTAGAATCTCTTTAAATGTAAGTGGGCAACCAACTCACACCGTTGAGGGTACGGCTTGTCGTAAGAATGGGCGTTGGGTGTGGCTATGATTTTCAAAGGAGTTACTACATCGCTAGCCACTTCTACGTTAATTGTCCGACCAATGGCTTTCAATAAGAGGCCCTTGGTGAGTTTAGCTCGTTATGTTAGGGGGTAGGTCATATGCCGAAGAAGAAAAGTATCAAGCGATCTGTTGCCAACTTCTTGCGTAATGTTGGCCAAGTCACGAACTACCTCGTTCGTATACGAAGTACACATGACCTCAAAGACTCTGACAAGACTCGTTGCCACGATTACGCCATTATTTGGCTATACCGCGCCTTTGAAAATCTCATGCTTGATTCATTGAGCGGTGCCATTAACAACGACACGTCTACTCTCAGTGCGTCGACCGGCTTCGCATTTCCAAAGCACCTTTCAATTGAGGTATGCCAGTTTTTGGTTACAGGTTGCGGTTACTTTGACTTCAAAGGCCGATCTGGACTCATCAAGAAGGTTCGCGAGTACGTTCCGGAAACTCATTACCTTGTCATTGCCTTGAAAAAGGCAAAGTACAAAACCGCACTTGAGCAACTTGTCGTCCTCAGAAATCTTGCGGCTCACAACAGCGATCAAGCCAAACAATCGGCACTCAATGAACTCCATCTCCAGAGACTTAGCTCGGCCAGCTCTTGGCTCAAAGTTGGGGAGCGGTTTGGCACCATTACTGGGCTGCTCGTTGCATTGGCGGATGAAATTGAAGCGTCCGCACCATACTAGACCATAACTTGAACGTTGATCGTCTTCGGAGGAGATCAATATCCCGCTGTCGAGTGCCGCACGTCACGAGGTGTAGCTTTCGGGCAACGTGTTTACAAAGTTGTATGGCGATGGGGCCGTAGTCCGTGTTTTCCGTGGTTAGAATGCTATTGAAGTGAATGAGGTGTGAAGTGAGCAGAAAATATTTCGGTACGGATGGCATACGCGGACGGGTGGGTGAGTATCCCATCACGCCGGAATTCGTGATGCATCTTGGATATTCCGCAGGCAAGATGCTGGCTTCTGCCGACTGGCATCTGGCGCAGGATGAACGTCCGGGGGTGCTGATCGGCAAGGACACGCGCATTTCCGGTTACATGCTGGAATCGGCATTGCAGGCCGGTTTGATCGCTGCCGGGGTGGACGTGTATCTGGCCGGACCGGTGCCGACGCCGGCGGTGGCTTATCTTACCCGCGCACTGCGTTTACAGGCGGGCATCGTTATTTCCGCCTCGCACAATCCATTCGAGGATAACGGCATCAAGTTTTTCTCCGGCGACGGCAGCAAACTGCCGGATGAGACCGAGCATGCCATCGAGGCCGGGCTGGATAATTCCATCGTCACCATGCCCTCGGCCAGGTTGGGCAAGGCCAAGCGACTGGACGATGCGGCGGGGCGTTACATCGAATTCTGCAAGAGTAGTTTCCCCTACGACCTTGACTTGCGCGGTCTGAAAATAATAGTTGATTGCGCACACGGCGCGGCCTATCACATTGCGCGCCATGTGTTCCATGAGCTGGGTGCGGACGTGACGGCCATCGGCGTACAGCCGGACGGCAAGAATATCAACGACGGTTATGGTGCGACCGCGCCGGATAATTTGCGGCATGCGGTCAAGGAGCATCATGCCGATCTGGGTATCGCGCTGGATGGTGACGGCGACCGTTTGGTAATGGTGGGTGCGGACGGGACTTTATACGATGGCGACCAGTTGCTGTATATCATCGCAAAGCATCGTCATGCACAGGGTACGCTCAAGGGCGGCGTGGCAGGCACGCTGATGACCAATCTGGCCTTCGAGCACGCCATGCAGCGCATGGGTGTGCCATTTGCGCGCGCCAAGGTGGGCGACCGCTATGTGCTGGAATTGTTGCAGCAGAACGACTGGCAACTGGGCGGGGAAAATTCCGGCCATATCATCTGCCTCGACCGGCACACCACGGGTGATGGCATCATCTCCGCACTGCAAGTGCTGCACGCGCTGCGCGCCAACCATCAGACCCTGGCGCAGGCCGCGGCCGGATTGACTTTGTACCCCCAGGTATTGGTGAATGTGCGCGTTGCCAAGGGCATGGATTACACTGCCCATGCCAGCGTGCGCAATGCCGTGTCTGCCGCCGAAAAGGCACTGGACGGCAAGGGCAGAGTATTGCTGCGTCCTTCCGGCACCGAGCCGCTGTTGCGCGTGATGGTCGAAGGCGAGGATGGCGTTGCGGTACAGTATTGGGCGGAAGCCATCGCACAGGCGGTGCGCGAAGCGGCGCAGGCGATAGCGTAAGGTGCACACTAACCCAGGTTTCTTAAGCATTGGTTAAGTTTTGGATGGCAACCTAAGCTTTGCAAGCTGCCTGGCGGTTACTAGATTCTCCGCTTGGCTGTATTGAACATTTTTCTGGTCTATGAGTCTATCTCAGGTGTAATTGCTTTTGACAATTCTGAAAGGGGATACAAATGAAAAAAAGTTTTCTGATTATGCTGGCGGCAGCTTCTTCCGGTACCGCATGGGCAGCGGATTTCGTGGATACGGCCAAGGTGATTTCGAGCACACCGGTTTATGAGCGTGTTTCCGAGCCCAGGCAGGAATGCTGGAATGAAACCGTCAGCTCGACTGGATCTGTAACCAGATCCGCACCGGTAGAAGAACGTTCCATCGGCGGCGCCCTGCTTGGCGGGCTGGTGGGGGGTGTGGTGGGCAACCAGGTTGGGCAAGGCACCGGCAACACCGTCGCGACTGCGGCCGGGGCGATTGCGGGCGCCATCATAGGGGACCGCGTGGCCAATCAGGGCGCTGCGCAAACGCAGACAACACAGGTGCCGCAGACACGGCAGGAGCAACATTGCCGCCAGGTGGAAAATTACCGCGATGTCGTCCGCGGCTATGACGTGACCTACCGCTACAATGGACGAGACGTCACCACGAGGTTGCCATACCAGCCGGGAGATACGGTGCAGGTCAGTGTCGGTGTGGTGGGCGACACCAGCAGCGGTAGCGATGTTCGCGATTATCGCGGCGGCGACAGCAGGGATCACCATAACAAGGATCGCCGTTATGGCGATGGCCGTTCAGCTTGGTAGGCAGGCCCCTCGAGTTCGCTCTACAAGGCTGATAACAGTCGTAGAAAATGTATTGTGAAAAAGCCCGGCGTAAGCCGGGCTTTCTATTTGGCGCTGATATATTGTACTGTTCAGAAATACTAGACAGGAAGCATACCAATAAATATGGCGGGGGCTGTGCAATGAATTCGCCGCAGCTTCTGTGCTACAGGCTGGCAATAATGAATGGCGTCCGCACCGTCGCCTGATCCGTGATAACCTTTACCGTACCTTATGAGCAGACCATCTGACAGGCAAAGCCAGTCAGGTGATGATCATGTCCATAGGACGTGGTTTTCTATTTCTCGATAAATTCAGGAGATATTCCATGGCAGAAGAAAAAAAGGAAGCATGGCTAAATTATTTGGCGTTAATGACTGTGGTATTCGCGGTTTGTGCGACATTGTCCACGTTCAAGGGAGGTGGGTTCTCTACCCGTTCTGTGATGAGCCAGTCACAGGCATCCGACCAGTGGGCTTTTTATCAGGCCAAATCCATCAAGTCCTATATTTATCAAATGCAAAGGGAAACGTTGGAGTTGAAGCTATTGGATTTGCCTAAATCCACATCTGAAGAAGTGGTAAATACCCATAAAGAAAAAATAGCCGATTACAAAAAGAAGATTGAGAAATATGAACAAGAAAAATCCGAAATTCAGGAAAAAGCCAAGCAATTGGAAATCGTTCGAGACGAATCTCAAAAACATTCCCAGGCATTCGGTGTGGCGATCATTTTTCTGCAAATTGCCATTCTCATGTCCTCTATTGCGGGGCTGCTGAAAAAGAAGATGGTTTGGTATGGAGGCATGACGACTGGCTTAGTCGGGTTATTCTACTTTCTGGATGGTTTCTTTTTAATACTGTAATCTGAAAACGCAATTTAATTCATTTAGCACAGCCGTTATCATGACACTCACCGCACTGATTGCCAGCTACGGCTACTATGCCTTATTCGTTGGCACCTTTCTGGAAGGCGAAACGGTGCTGATTGCCGCAGGTTTCGCCGCCCACCGCGGGATATTGGACTTATCCTGGGTAATCACGATTGCCTTTATTGCCAGTACGCTGGGAGATCAGTTGGCGTTCCTCCTTGGGCGGTGGCACGGCGAGCGGCTGTTGCAGCGGTTCCCCGCTCTGCGCCGCAAGGCACCCGTCGTACAGACACTGTTGGATCGTTACCATGTCCCGCTCATCCTCGGAGTGCGATTTTTTTATGGATTGCGTATTGCGGGGCCCTTCGTGATCGGCATGAGCGGCATTCCATTTCTGGTATTCGCTTTTCTTAACATGGCCGGCGCCCTTGTCTGGGCTGCTGTCGTGGCGTCAGCCGGGTACTATTTCGGCATGGCGCTGGAAATATGGATTGCCAACCTTAAACAATTTGAGGAAACGGTGCTGGTCATAATCCTTGTGGTGGGGGCCGGCATATGGTTATGGAGGCGAAAACGAGTATCTAAATTTCGTCATTAAAACCGTTTACGCAAAATTCAGGCTCCCTCAGGGTTTATCGTGAACCTGATTTTTCGACGAAATATTCAGTTTTGGCGGAAAGGTCACGCGGAACAGTGCTCCGCCTAAGTTTTTCCCCTCTTCAATCGCGATTAATGCGTTATGGTTATGGACAATTTCACGTACGATGGCCAAGCCAAGCCCGCACCCATCAACGCCGGTTGTATCGAGTCTGTAAAAACGCTCGAATATCCGTTCGTGTTCTTCTGTTGGAATCCCGGGCCCGCTATCTTCAACTTCCCAGGTTATTTGACTGGCGGTGCTGTTACAACGAACCGTAACGACACCACCAGAGGGTGTATAGCGAAGAGCATTATCAATCAGGTTGTTGGCTAATTCTTCCAGCCAAACTGGGTCTCCCATCACCTTGGCCGGGCCCAGCTCAAAACCGAGATCGATGTTTCGCTGCATTGCCAGAGGCATCCAGCGCTCCGCAGCATCTCTAGTCAATTCGGCAAGATCGATAATCTTCGGCGAAAGCATCTGTCGTGGTTCAAGACGGCTCAATGTCAGAAGCTGGTGCGCCAGGTGAGTAATCCTGCGTGTCCCCGCAACGATTTTTTCAAGGTATTCGCTTGGGTTGGAAGAGCGTAGCGCCATTTCTGCTTCGGCTTGGAGTGCCGCGATTGGTGTACGCAGCTGGTGCGATGCATCTGCAACAAAATGCCGTTTTGCATCAAGCGCTGCGGAGAGGCGCGCCAGCAATTCATTTACCTCTGAAAATATGGGATAAATTTCTTCCGGGATATCTTTTAAGGATAGCTGGCTTAAATCAGTATGTGTTCGCCGTACCAGTTCTTCCCGCAGCGGCTGAATGGACGCAAGTCCATGACGGACACTTCTGCGTATCATGAAGATGGCCGCGGTAATCAACAGCACTTCCGGTACCAGCATGGCCAATAAAATTTCACTTACCAGCCGGTCGCGTTTCAATTTTGTTTCGGCAGAGAGAACGGTAAAGGGCGTTCCATGGTATTCATGGAATAAGGCTGCAACACGCACCGGCTTGCCGTTGAACAAGCCGTTGTAATAGGGATTTTCATTTTCAAACGGCTGGGCAGGGCGCGGCAAACCGATATCACCTGCTATCGTTTCCCCATTAGCATCCACAACCTCATAAAAAATTTGGTCGTAAGTATCGGTAAGTAGAATTTCTTTAGCGACTTTGGGTAATTGCAGGTGTAAGCGTCCCTCAACGGCCTCTATATGAGCAGCAATGGCCAAGGCGGAGTCCATCAGAGCGCGATCGTAGGCCACTGTCGCCGCCTGGTGTGCAACAAAATATGCAACGCCTCCTCCGAAAACAAGGATTGCTACCATCAGCGGTAGCAATCCTTGTAGCAGTTTTCGCGCAAGGCTAAGTTTCCTAATTCTCATCGGTTCCCAAGCTGTAGCCGAGACCACGCACCGTGCGAATAATCACCCCAGATCCTTCCAGTTTTACGCGTAGTCTTGAAATAACCTTTTCCACTGCGTTTACCGAATTTATATCGTCTTGCCAACCATAAAGCGCTTGTAATAGCTGTTCCTTGGTGACAATGCGGCGAGCGCGGATAGCGATGTATTCCAGTGCTGCCAGCTCCCTGGAACTTAATTCGAGTGGCCTGTCATCCACCAGGGCACGATGGCCGACAGTATCGAGACGCAAAGCACTGATGATTAGTTCCGGGTCTGCAATGCCATGACTACGGCGTATTAGCGAACGAATACGCGCTTCCAGTTCGTTCAGCGCAATCGGTTTGACCACATAGTCATCCGCACCCAAGTCGAGAAGGCGGACGCGTTCATCCACTGCCTCCCGGGCTGACAATATAAGAACGGGTACGTGCTTGCCGGATGTGCGCAAACGGCGCAGCACGTCCGCTCCGTCTGCATCTGGCAGTCCGAGATCCAGCAGCACAACATCGTAGTTTTGGCCTGCGATCCAACTATCTGCCTCATGCCCATTCTGAGCCCAATCGATCACATAGCCACATTGCTGCAGCGCGCGACAAATTACGTCAGCCAATGGGTGGTTGTCTTCAACTAACAGCAGGCGCACGTGTGGTCAGGAAATGGTCAGCAAGAGTCTTTATGATACCAACTTAAATTATGGAATAGTGCACAAACAGCGATGGCTTGAATTTCCCTCCCCAGGTGCGATACCTGGATTTATCGGAGCAGGTGACTGCTCCGTTTTTTTGCACTGTACTTGTTGAGAGTAGCGAGAAATGCCGAATTCATTAATTTGTGCGGAATAGTTACATTGAACAATTGTGATAACCCCAGTGCCCTCGCCCGAAAAAATTCTGTGTCAACTAGCAGATTTTCCTTAACAACCCTGCTGATTTCAGCAGCGCTGGCAGGTTGTGCTGCCGGCCCCGATTTCAAGCAGCCTGCTGCGCCCACGGCGGACAGTTACTCACCTAAGGCTATGCCAGAGACAACCGCTTCAGCACCCGTTTTAGGTGGAGAGCCCCAACGATTTAATCCAAAAGTGGATATTCCGTTTGATTGGTGGGCGCAGTTTCAGTCGCCACAGATCAACTCGCTGATCAAGCGCGCGTTCAAGGCCAACCCCAACATCGAATCGGCTCAGGCCGCCCTGCGTCAGGCTCAGGAGAATGCGGCTGCGCAAAATGGATTTTTCTATCCAACTGTTGGAACAAGCTATTCGCCATCGCGCAACAAATTGGCCGGCAATATGGGCGGCAACTCTCCCGGCGTGCAGGGTAATGGCGAAATAATTCAGACATATTCAAATCCCACTGGCCCCGCACCATTTAATGCACCCGTTTACTATAACTTTCATATCGCTCAATTAACGGTTGGTTACGTACCGGATGTATTTGGCCTCAACCGCAGACAAATGGAATCAGCCGAAGCGCAGGTAGCCGTGCAGAAATTGCAGCTGGAGGCAACCTATATCACCTTGGCCTCCAATGTGGTTGCCGCCGCATTGCAGGAAGCATCAATCCGCGTGCAACTTGCGGCGATGGAAAGAATTGTCAGCATCAACAAAGAGACGCTAGTCATTCTGCGCAATCAGTCCAAGCTCGGCTATGTGTCAGGCATAGAGGTTGCCGCACAGGAATCCTCGCTGGCCTCGGCCGAACAATCGCTCGCTCCATTGCAGAAACAGCTGGAACAAGCGCGTAATTTGATTCGCGCCCTGGTGGGCAATTTGCCCAATGAAGATGTAGAGGAAAAATTTGAATTAGCCTCTTTGCATTTGCCACAGGAACTTCCACTCAGCCTGCCTTCCAAAATTGTTGAGCAACGCCCTGATGTCCGTGCCGCTGAAGAGCAACTGCATTTCGCCAGTGCTCAAGCAGGCGTGGCCATTGCCAACAAATTGCCGCAGTTTGCCGTTACTGCTGCGATAGGCGGCATGGCCGCAACGCCGGACTGGATGTTCCGCACTGGCGGTGGTTTCTTCAATTTGGCCGCCAATGTCACATACACCATTTTTGATGGCGGTACATTGCGCGCCAAGTCGCGCGCCGCAGAGCAAGCACTGATTCAAGCAGGGGCACAGTATCGCGGCACCGTGATTACTGCTTTGCAAAATGTCGCTGATACGCTATACACCATCCAGTCCGACGCCAATGCACTCAAGGCGGCGGCCGCCGCTACGCAAGCCGCGCAGACGGGACTCAATCTTACCCGCAAGCAATATCAACAGGGCTATGTCAATTACCAGACACAGCTTGCCGCAGAGCAAAGTTATCTGCTGTCCGTCATCAACCTGGCGCAGGCACAAACAAATCGCCTCGGTGATACGGCGGCGCTCTACCAGGCTCTGGGAGGTGGCTGGTGGAATCGCCCCGATGTCATGGCAACGCAAGATACTGAATCGCCCGCCGTACAGCCACATACCTTGGCGCCAGGAGAACCTGCCAGATGATTAAAAATAAATTACACCTCCGCACTACTGCTACGATTTTTATTTCTGTGTTTGCCGCTCTGCTAACTGCCTGTGGCAAGGCATCTGACCCATTGCCGGTCAATGAGCCGATAGTTTCAGGCAGTACCATCCGTTTTTCCGTCAATTCGTTGACGGCGCAACGTTTGCTTACCACGCCAGTGGTGGCCGCACAAGAGAGTACGCTCAGTCTGCCCGCCCGGATCGTTTGGGACGAAGATCATACAAGCCGCATTACGTCGCCCATAGCGGGGCGTCTTGACGAGATCGTGGTACAGGCAGGATCGCTGGTCAGTCCCAACCAGCCATTGGCATATTTAATTTCGCCAGAGCTTGGTAGCGCCCAGACCGAGTCGGCACGCGCGCAGGCGGAACTGGCACAAGCCGAGCGAAACTTGGCGCGCATCAGGGACTTGTTCGCAGTCAGCGGTGTTGCGGGCAAGGATATTGAGCAGGCACAGCTTGATCTGGCACGCACCCGTGCCGAAGCTATACGTACGGACCTGCGGCTCAAATCATTGGGCGCGGGCAGCACAGTGGATCAACGCTTTGCGCTACGCAGCCAGATTTCCGGTGTGGTAGTCGAGCGCAACACCAACCCCGGCATGGAATGGCGACCCGACCAGCCCGGCGCACCACTGTTCGTGGTGAGCGACCCTACCTATTTGTGGTGCTGGATCGATGCGCCCGAGCGTGCGCTTAACATGCTGCACCCAGGTATGAAAGTGACGTTACGCGCAAGCGCATGGCCGCAAGAGACGTTTAAAGCGCAGATTGACTATATCGGCGACGCGCTGGATGCCACCAGCCGTACCATAAAAGTGCGTGCCCGGTTACGCAACCCTGAGCGACGCTTAAAAGGGGAAATGTATGTGACCGCAGAATTGACCAGCCAGGCTCACGGTGTGTTGGACGTGCCGGCCAAGGCGGTGTTCCTCAGCAATAGCGTACAGCAGGTGTTTGTCAAGGCCGCTGAAGGGCAATACACCCGCAGGACAATAGTTCCCGTGGCCTCCAGCGACCAGTGGGTGTCGATTGCGCAAGGGCTGAAGATGGGCGACGAGGTAGTGGTAGACGGGGCACTCTATCTGCAGAAGCTACTCGATGAAGCTGCCCTGCTATCGGGGGCTGACACTGTGCCGCAAAACGCGTCCGCAGATAAGCTGCCCGTCAAATAACCAGGAACGGCCAGCGTGATTAACCGCATTGTCCGTTTTGCCCTGACCCAGCCGGTGTTTGTGGTGCTGGGCACGGGATTCTTCATACTCGGCGGCATTCTCGCTTTCAAAAACCTGCCCATCGAAGCGTTTCCGGATGTGTCTGACACCCAGGTGAACGTGATCGCACTGTATCCGGGTCACGCCGCAGAGGAAGTGGAAAAGCAGGTCACCATCCCGATTGAAGTGGCCATGTCTGGTTTGCCGAATACGGTGCGCATGTTCACCCATACGCAGTTTGGCTTGTCATTCATGATGATCACGTTCAATGACAAACCAAGCGACAAGGAGGCGCGTCAGCAAGTTTTTGAACGGCTGCGCGGTATCGATCTGCCGCCCGGCGTGCAGCCTGACGTTGCTCCACTGTCTACCGCCATTGGTGAAATTTTCCGTTTTCGTGTTCAAGGTGACCATCTGAATTCGCGTCAGCTACGCGAGATTGAGGAATGGGTGGTCGAAAAAGCGCTCAAAAAAGTGCCCGGTGTGGCCGATGTCGTATCGATGGGCGGCGCTATCAAGCAATACGAGGTCAACCCGGACTTGGCGCGTATGCGCGATGCAAAACTCACACTAAGCCAATTGTTCGGCGCACTGTCACGCGCAAATGCAAATGCGGGTGGTGGCGCAGTGGCGCAGGGAAGGCAGCAGTTTCTGGTTCGTTCACTGGGTTTGTTCAGAACTTCTGCTGATATTGAGCGGGTAGTGGTGGGCGATAACGGCAAGGGTGTACCGATACTCGTACGTGATGTGGCCAGCGTAAGCGAGGCCAACGCGCCAGTACAAGGTCTGGTAGGGCAGGATAATGCGGACGACATCGTCAACGGTCTGGTGCTGATGCGCAAAGGAGAAAATCCTTCTGAGGTGCTCAAAGGCATCAAGCAGGCTGTTGCCGAGTTAAATGCTCGCGGGCTGCCGATAGGTGTACAGCTAAAACCCTATTACGATCGGCAATGGTTGATCGACAAAACTTTGCATACGGTGTTCGGCAATTTACTGGAAGGAGCTTTGCTGGTAACAGCCGTACTACTGCTGTTCTTAGGTAACCTGCGTGCTGCGCTGATTGTGGCGAGCATCATTCCGCTGGCTGTGCTGTCTACCTTCATTGGCCTCACGTTTTTCGGCATGCCGGCCAACTTGCTGTCACTAGGCGCAATGGACTTCGGCATTATTGTCGACGGTGCGGTGATCGTAGTGGAAAACGTGTTTTTGCGACTAGGCGGTTTAAGTGACAAGGCACAGCACGATCTCAAGCAACGTATGCGAACCATTTACGATGCCGTTATTGAGGTCGGTCGCCCAACCCTGTTCTCAATGCTGGTAATCATCGCGGCGCATATCCCGATCTTCACGCTTCAACGCGCCGAAGGCCGTATCTTTGCACCCATGGCGTTTTCGGTAACCTCGGCGCTGGTCGGTTCGCTGATCCTGTCGCTTACCCTGGTGCCGTTGCTATGCCTGTGGTTGCTTCGTGACCGCATCCCGCACCACGATAACCGTTTGCTGTTGTGGTTTAAACACCTCTACGAACCGGCTTTTAAATGGGCAGTAGCCAGCCCGGGCAAGGTGATGAGTGTGGCGCTATTGCTATTGGTGGCGGCATTAGTTCTGGGCAGCCGCCTCGGCACCGAATTCCTCCCCGAACTCGACGAAGGTTCGATTTGGGTCAACGTGTCCTTACCACCTTCTGTTTCGCAGACAGAAGCGCAACTGGCGGCACGCCGCATTCGCGAAGCTTTGCACAGCGTTCCTGAGGTCAACACTGTGATATCAAAGTTTGGTCGCCCCGATGACGGAACCGATCCAAAGATATTTAATTCCGGCGAATTTTTCGTGGAGCTCAAGCCTGAACAATCCTGGCGGTCAGGTTTAAACAAAGAGCGCGTTATCGAGCAGATGGATCAAGCAGTATCGTCATTGCCCGGCATTGAAACCTCATTTTCACAGCCCATCCGCGACAACGTATTGGAAAGTATCTCGCAAATTGACGGGCAAATCGTCATCAAAATCCATGGAGATGATTTGACACAACTGCGCTCCATCGGGCGTTCTATCGTTGAGCAAATTTCCAACGTGCCTGGGGTTTCGCGGGCATTCATCGACCGTGACGGTGATTTACCGCAGCAGGTCATCGATATAGACCGTGATGCGGCAGCCCGTTATGGCATCAACGTGGGCGACATTCAGGATACGGTGGAAGCTGCGCTGGCCGGCAAAGCTGCGACGGAATTATGGGAAGGCGAGCGGCATTTTTCAGTGGTCGTACGCTTGGCCGAGCCGCAACGCTCGCTTAACAAGCTAGGTAGTCTGCTGGTTGCCGCCCCCGGCGGCGCGCAAATTTCTCTAAGTGAGCTTGCCCACTTCAAGCAAACCCTCGGTGCGCTGGACATCGCCCGTGAGAATGGACAGCGCGTGGTTTCAATCGGTATTTTCATTCAGGGACGCGACATGGGCAGCGTTGTGGCCGACATGAAGGCGCGAGTCGGATCGAATGTCAAAATCCCAAATGACGTAGCGTTGAGCTGGTCAGGTGAATTCGAGAATCAGGAGCGCGCTATGGCGCGGCTATCCGTTGTAGTACCACTGTCGATTCTTCTGATCTTTGTATTGCTGTTCGATGCCTTCGGCTCATTCAGGAGCGCACTGCTGATTGTGGCCAACATCCCATTTGCATTGATCGGCGGAATTGTGGCGTTATTTGTCACTGGTATACCATTATCGGTCTCTGCTGCCATCGGCTTCATTGCTTTGTTCGGCCAAGCGGTACTCAACGGTGTCGTGATGGTGTCGGTATTTAACCAGTTGATTGAGGCGGGACTGCCCCCTGAGCAAGCGGTGCATGATGGCGCCATGTCACGCTTGCGAACTGTGCTGATGACCGGGTTACTGGCAATGTTCGGCCTGCTGCCTATGGCGCTGTCACACAGCATCGGCGCGGAAACACAGCGACCCCTCGCCGTAGTGGTTATCGGCGGCTTGATTAGCGCCACTTTGCTTACGCTGCTGGTACTACCCTCGGTATATTTGTGGATCGTAAAGCGGTATGGTGTACTTAAAAATCCTGCTCATGATCGCGAGCCAAGCCTTGATTAGGGAACATTTGAAGATGTAGCGTAGTGTCAGCTACCCTGTCACCTTACCGCTGGCACCGCTAGTAACCGAAGCGACCAGTAATGTTATGGTTCTGACATAACGCGCTTACGCGTATTAGTTTCCACCGCTATATCACTGGATGATTAGCCAAATCGTCCGGTGATATAGTGGCTACGACGTAACCTGAAGGTTAGTCTCCGCCGCTACATAACAGGCAGGTTAACCAAACCTGCCTGTTATGTAGTCTTCCGTTTCCTTGCGCTTGGGGTTGGTGAACACGGTGCTGGTGTCGCCGAACTCGATCAGGTTGCCCAAGTACATGTAGGCGGTGTAGTCGGATACGCGTGCGGCTTGCTGCATGTTGTGGGTGACGATGACGATGGTGAAGTCTTCTTTCAGCTCATCTATCAACTTTTCGATGTGCGCAGTAGAAATCGGGTCCAGCGCGGAGGTGGGTTCGTCAAGCAACAACACTTGCGGCTTGACGGCGATAGCGCGGGCGATGCACAGGCGCTGTTGCTGCCCGCCGGAAAGCCCGGTGCCGCTATGCTTGAGCTTGTCCTTTACTTCCGTCCATAGCGCGGCTTTTTTCAACGCCCATTCCACACGTTCATCCATGTCATGGCGGCTGAGTTTTTCATACAGTTTCGCGCCGAACGCGATGTTGTCGTGAATGGACATCGGGAACGGGGTGGGTTTCTGGAACACCATGCCTATTTTGGCGCGCAGCGTGTTGAGATCCTGTCTCTTGTCGAGGATGTTCTCCCCATCCAGCAAGACTTCGCCAGTGGCCTTTTGTTTTGGATAGAGCTGGTACATGCGGTTGAAGGTGCGCAGCAAGGTGGACTTGCCGCAACCGGACGGGCCGATGAAAGCGGTTACCATCTTTTCCGGGATGGTGAGGTTGATGTCCTTGAGGGCGCGGTCTTTACCGTAATAAAAATTTAGGTTGCGTACGACCAGTTTCGGGGTAATGATTTTTTCAGCAATCATCTGCCTGCATCCTTAAACGTGAAACTCGCAGAGCGAGACATTATCACTCTCCCCCACTGGGGGATAGCCAGCGACTTGGCTGGCGTTTTTTGCCAGCTTAGTCGAATGGCAAGTAGTTCCATCAGAGCTGGAGAGAGGGTAGCGGTCATAGCAATTCGCTGTTTCATCATTGTTGAATGACCGCTAATGGGTTGTTGCGCTCTGGCGGAATACTACCCGCGCAACAATATTGAGTGTAAGCACGCTGAAAGTGATAAGCAGCGCTCCTACCCAGGCAAGGCGCTGCCAGTCTTCATAGGGGCTCATGGCGAACTGGAAAATCACCATCGGCAAATTGGCCATCGGCTGATCCATATTGCTGTTCCAGAACTGGTTATTTAGCGCGGTGAAAAGCAATGGCGCGGTTTCTCCGCTGATGCGGGCCACGGCCAGCAACACACCGGTGATGATGCCGGCGCGCGCGGCCCGCAGTGTGACGAAGCTGATGATTTTCCATTGTGGCGCACCTAGCGCGGCGGCGGCTTCGCGCAAGGTACTGGGAACCAGGCGCAACATGTTTTCGGTGGTGCGAATGACAATCGGAATCACCAGGATGGATAATGCAAACGCGCCTGCCCAGCCGGAAAAGTGTTTCACCTTGACGACATAAACTTCGTACACGAACAGGCCAATCACAATCGAAGGGGCGGACAGCAGCACGTCGTTGATAAAGCGGGTGACGGGCGCCAGCCAGCCGCGCTGGCCGAATTCAGCCAGATAGGTGCCGGCCAGAATCCCGATGGGCGTGCCGATCAAAGTGCCGACCAGCGTCATCGCCAGGCTGCCGGCGATGGCGTTGAGCAGTCCGCCCGCGCTGCCCGGTGGCGGGGTCATTTGTGTAAATACCACGGAGGTGAGAGCGGGCAGCCCGTGGTCTAACAATGTCACCAATATCCAGCAAAGCCAGAACAACCCGAACAGCATGGCCAGCACCGAGACGGACAGGCTGATTGCGTTGATGACGCGGCGGCGCGTATATAGTTTCAGCATGATGTTTACGAAGCCTGTCCTTCGCGCTGCCCGAGCTTGTAGAGCATGTAGCGGGCGAGCGACAGAACTACGAAGGTAATGAAAAACAGGATCAGGCCGAGTTCAATCAGAGCGGAAGTGTATAGATCGCCAACCGCTTCGGTAAATTCGTTGGCGAGCGCGGAAGAAATGCTGTTGCCCGGCATCAATAGCGATTTGCTCAGTTCGTGCGCATTGCCTATGACAAAGGTGACCGCCATGGTTTCGCCGAGCGCGCGCCCGAGGCCGAGCATGATGCCGCCAACCACGCCGATCTTGGTATAGGGCAGCACTACGTTCCACATGACTTCCCAGGTGGTCGCGCCGAGCCCGTATGCGGACTCCTTGAGCAGGGTGGGCACCACATCAAACACGTCGCGCATGACCGAGGCGATGAAAGGGATGACCATGATGGCGAGGATGATGCCGGCGGACAGCATGCCGATCCCCATCGGCGGGCCGGAGAAGAACGGGCCGATGGCGGGTATGCCGCCCATGTGCTTGTTGATCCACGGTTCGAAATAGTCCGCGAACAGCGGCGCGAAAATAAACAGCCCCCACATGCCATAGATGATGCTGGGTATCCCCGCCAGCAATTCGATTGCGACACCGAGCGGGCGGCGCAAAATGCGCGGTGAAAGTTCGGTCAGGAATACGGCGATGCCGAAACTGACCGGAATGGCTATAAGCAGGGCGATGCTGGAGGTGACCAGCGTGCCGATAATGGGGATCAACGCGCCGAATTTATCATTGACCGGATCCCAATCTGAACTGGACAGGAAGCCCAGGCCAAACGCATGAATGGCGGGCATACTGCCCACCACCAGCGAAACGATGATTGCAGCCAGCAATACCAGCACACCAAATGCGGTGACACGCGTGAGATTGCGGAACAGCAAGTCAAACACCGCTTGTCGTTTAAGGCGCGCTTCGTGCGAAAACATCGGCATGAATTGGGTATTTCATTGATAAATATGCCTATGAACAATTTTCAGTTGCTGCAAATTCCCCTCCCCTTCAAGGGGAAGGGACGATTGCTCTCTCTCCCTTTGGGAGAGAGTTGGAGAGAGGGTATTACCTCCCCCTTGAAGGGGGAGGAGCGCCCGCGCCACCTTGCCTGAGAATGGTTCAGAGGCATATTGATATAAAGACAACGGGAACCCGCCAGCCCCCGCAATTATAACTTAGTAATGCCTGTTTATTTCACCAGAGGCTTGCCTGCCGCATCCTTGAGTTGTGCTTTCCAAGCAGCACGAATCAGTTTTACGACATTTTCCGGCAGTGGCACATAATCCAGATCGGCAGCCATTTTGCCACCCTTGTCGTAAGCCCAGTCGAAAAACTTCAGCACTTCAGCGCCAGTTTCGGGTTTTTCCTGCGCCTTGTGCATCAGGATGAAAGTCGCGCCGCTGATCGGCCAGCTATCCTTGCCCGCTTCGTCGGTCAGGATTTCGTAAAAGCCGGGAGCCTTGTCCCAATGTGCGCCCGCAGCAGCAGCCTTGAAGCTGTTTTCATCCGGCTTGACGAATTGGCCGTCGCGGTTTTTCATTTGCACATAGTTCATCTTGTTCTGTAGCGCGTAGGCATATTCGACATAACCGATGGAATTCTTGATGCGTTGCACATAAGAAGCCACGCCCTCGTTGCCCTTGCCGCCGGTGCCAGTCTTCCAGGAAACCGCCGTGCCTTCGCCGACGCTGGACTTCCATTCGTCGCTGGCTTTGGAAAGGTAGTTGGTAAAGATGAAACTGGTGCCGGACCCGTCGGAACGATGCACCACGGTGATATTTTCGTCGGGCAGTTTAAGGTCGGCGTTCAGCCCGGTTAGCGCGGGGTCATTCCACTTGGTGATCTTGCCCAGATAGATGGCGGCCAGGAGTGAGCCAGTCAGCTTCAGCTTGCCAGTTTCGATTCCGTTGACGTTAATGACAGGAACCACGCCGCCGACCACGGTGGGGAATTGCATCAGGCCGTTCTTTTCCAGCTCTTCGGGCTTGAGCGGCATGTCGGATGCGCCGAAATCCACGGTCTTGGCAGTGATTTGCTTGATGCCGCCGCCGGAGCCGATGGACTGATAATTCATGCCGATACCGGTTTGTGTCTTGTAAGCATCAGCCCACTTGGCATAAATCGGGTAAGGGAAGGTGGCGCCCGCGCCGGTGATGTCCGTGGCCCGGCTTGCGTCGGCAAATGCCACTGCGGCGGCGGCGGTGATTCCTATAATGAGTTGCTTGAGCTTGCTGTTCATAGAGTCTCCATTGTGTTGAATATATTGCTTGTTGCCGGGATGCCATTTAAACCAATAATACTTTGAAGCGACGCACATCATAGGGTGCGTGTATTACGGGATTATTACAATGGTGAAAAGCGCCAGAGTTTTAAAGATACAGTGTTGTATCCACCGGAAAACCTGGCTTTAATCGCATCTGACATTTTAATAATTGTTTAACAATGGCAACGTAGAATGATGAAATCGGCTCAAGTGGTAATGAAAATTGATGCTGAAAATTCAGGTTTCGCCATTCCCGGCTGCGCGGAAATGAAGAGCTACTTCAAGGATTTTATCTTGCAAAAAAAACCATATAACGTGCTGGTGTTATGTACCGGCAATTCCGCGCGCAGCATCCTGGGCGAAGTTCTGTTCAATGTACTGGGCAAAGGAAAATTTATCGCGCACAGCGCGGGCAGCCATCCGGTCGGGCGCGTCAACCCGTTCGCGCTGGAATTGCTGCAACGGCAAGGCCACAGCATCGAAGGGCTACGCAGCAAAAGCTGGGGTGAATTCGCGGCACCCGATGCGCCGGAGATTGATTTCATTTTTACCGTGTGCGACAACGCGGCGGGTGAGGCATGCCCGATCTGGCCGGGCAAACCGGCCACCGCGCATTGGGGTATCCCCGACCCGGCGGGTGTCGAGGGCGGTGATGAGGCCAAGCGCGCAGCTTTCAAGACTGCCTACAACCAGCTGGCGCGGCGTATCCAGTTGTTCATGAACCTGCCAATTGAAGCCATGGATAAGCTCACGCTGAATCAGAAACTCGCCGAAATCGGCCGAGTACAGGATTGATGAAATGAATCTTTTTGAGCGCTATCTGACCGTTTGGGTAGGGCTGTGCATCATCGCAGGCGTAGTGCTCGGACAATTTCTCCCGGACGTGTTTCAGACCATCGCCAGCCTGGAAATCGCCAAGGTAAATATTCCGGTTGGTGTGCTGGTGTGGGTGATGATTATTCCGATGCTGCTACGTATCGACTTCGGCGCATTGCATCAGGTGAAGGCGCACTGGCGCGGCATCGGTGTCACACTGTTCGTCAACTGGGGCGTGAAGCCGTTTTCGATGGCCTTCCTCGGTTGGCTGTTCGTCCGCCATGTGTTTGCCGATTATCTGCCACCGGAACAGCACGACAGCTACATTGCCGGACTGATATTGCTGGCCGCCGCACCGTGTACCGCGATGGTGTTTGTGTGGAGCCAACTGGTGAAAGGCGATCCCTATTTCACGCTGTCGCAGGTGGCGCTCAACGATGCCATCATGATCTTTGCCTTTGCGCCGCTGGTGGCGTTGCTGCTGGGCATCGCCAGCATCGCCGTGCCGTGGGATACGCTGTTCGTCTCGGTAATCTTTTACATCGTGATCCCGGTCATCCTCTCGCAACTGATGCGCCGCCGGTTATTGGCTAAAGGCGAGAGCGTGTTCAAGCGGGCAATGGAACACCTCACCCCGTATTCTATGGGCGCGCTGCTGGTGACGCTGGTGCTGCTGTTCGCGTTGCAGGGCAACGCCATCGTCGCGCAGCCGCTGGTGATCGCCATGCTGGCGGCGCCGATCCTGATCCAGGTGCTGTTCAATTCCGGTATTGCCTACTGGTTGAATCGCCGCCTGGGCGTGGCGCACTGCGTGGCCGCGCCTTCGGCGCTGATAGGCGCGAGCAACTTCTTCGAGCTGGCGGTAGCCACCGCCATCAGCCTGTTCGGCTTCCAGTCCGGCGCAGCGCTGGCCACCGTGGTCGGCGTGCTGATCGAAGTGCCGGTGATGTTGCTGGTGGTGAAGGCAGCCAATGCCACGCGGGATTGGTACGGGCAGACAGTGGGCGAGTAAATATTACACTTCCATTTCAGGAAGGGCGTTGTGTACACTGTTTGCATCATTTAAATATTATTGAAAGGAAATGAGATGACGACCGATAAGGCTGAAGAAACCGCGAAAAAAACTGCAACCAGTAAAACACCCACTGTAAGAAAAAGGGCAACGAAACCGGCTACAAAGCTGGCAGCCAGGAAACCGGTTACAGCAAAACCAGAATCAGTCGCAAAGAAACCCAAAAAACTCAAAGTGAAAGTGGTGCGCGATTTCTCCATGCCGCAAGTAGAGTACCAGCAGATCGCTGAAATAAAAGAAACATGCCTTAAGGCTGGACTGCGGGTTAAGAAAAGCGAAGTCCTTCGTGCCGGCCTGAAATCTTTGGGTGGAATGAATGGGGCGCAACTAAAGCGTGCAATAGCGGGATTGGAAAAAATTAAAACTGGCCGTCCAAAGAAACCCTGATATTACCTTGATCGGCGAGATTGGCTGGTTGCACGTGCGGCTCCCATTCCGTCCATTCTTGAACGGGCAGGTCAAGGCTGTGATGATGGGCTGTTGTCATGCTGTCGTTGAACCTCGTGTTCGATTTCATCCACCGTTACATGACGTACATTGCTTCCTTTAACCATATAGACGACATACTCAGCCATGTTCTGAGCATGGTCGCCGATACGCTCAATTGCCTTGGCTACAAACAGCATTTCCAGTGCGGTGGAGATGGTGCGCGGGTCTTCCATCATGAAGGTGATGAGGTTGCGCATAATGGAGCGAAATTTCTCATCCACCTGGTCATCCTGTCGCACCACTTGCGCAGCCAAAATTATATCCAGGCGCGCAAAAGCATCCAGCGATTTACACAGCATACCCAGAGCAATTTCCGAAGCGCTTTTAACTTCGTTATAGCGCGGGATTGAAAGGCTTTTATTTAGGGAAGCGCAGATTTATTCGGTTTTGTCGTTCCCGCGAAGGCGGGAACCCAGTCAAATAAAGGCACTGGATCCCCGCCTACGCGGGGATGACGAATTAATCCATGTTTCCTTAGCGACAGCATTTGGGCCATACGCGCAATTATTTTGGCTTCATCACCGATGCGCTCCAAATCGGTGATGGTTTTAATCACAGCCATCACAAAACGCAAATCGTTCGCCGTCGGCTGGCGACGCGCAATTACCTGAGTGCATACCCCATCAATCTTGACCTCCATGGCCTTGACGCGATAGTCGTTATCAATCACGCGCGCCATCAAAGCCACACCACCACTGACAAGCGAGTTGATGGCATCACTGACCTGATTTTTAACCAATTCCCCCATCTCCAACACGCTCTTGCGAATCGCTTCAAGCTCGGTATCGAATTGCTTGGAGGTGTGTTCATTGCTTTGCATGGCGATTCAAAAATATTTAGGGACTGGTTAGCTTAAATGATGAATGTGAAAAATTTATGACGCACGAAGAGTGTTGAGCCTGATTTACGGGGCTAATTGAAAAGCTGCTCATTTAAGATAAAATTCCGTTTGTGTTGAGCTTCTCATTTCAAAGGCGGGAAGCAGAAACAGACAGTAATTACACAGAGGTGTCTAAAGAAACGATGATGGGAATCGCGACGATGAATGACAGGATACCTACAACAACCCAACGCACAAATTTTGCAAGAAGTTCAACAGAGTAAGGTTTCTTCATTTTTTCCTCAAAGTTTGCCGGGTCACATTTTTAGAAAGTGTTTCGCATAGCGGCTGCTTATACGAGATAGCGGCAGCAAAACCAACAGGTCTGCGGTATTGAAATCCGGATCCCACGCCGGTTCGCCGCAAATATACGCACCCAATCGCAGGTAGCCCTTGAGCAAGGGCGGAATCGGGGCATCAAGGTTTTGATTCAAGGCATGCAGCGGCAGCGGGTAGCGGGGGAATACGCTGTATTCGGCAGGTGCGGCATATGCCTGGTGCAATTTGCGATAGATGCTGGCCGCGACATGGCCGCCATCCGCCATGCTGATGCTGGCGCAGCCAATCAGATACTCATGGCGATGATGTTGCATGTATTGGGCCAAGCCGCTCCATAGTTTGGTAATAGTTGCGCCGTCGCGGTAATCCCAATGCACACAGGCACGCCCGACTTCGACCATGCGGGCGCTGAGATGCTGCAAGCGGGTTAAATCGAACTCGGCCTGCGCATAGTAGCTGCCGATTTTTTTCGCTTGATCGGGTGAGAGTATCCGGTAAGTGCCCACGACTTTGTTCCCGTCGCTTTCGCGCACCAGTAGATGCTCGCAAAATCTGTCGAAAAAATCACGGTCAATCCCTTCTATTGCGCCGGGCAGATTTGCCCCCATTTCTTCGGCGAACACCTTATAGCGCAGGCGTTGCGCCTCCAATACTTCCGCCTCGCTGTGCGCCAGGGAAATGGTTAAACGGCGTTGAGCAACAGATCGGGTTTGTCGGTTGAGTTCCAGCATAGCGTTCCCTGATTGGTTGAAGATGCACGCAGGTTATGCAATCCCGGTTGCAGGGTGATGACGGGAATATGAAGAGTTTGTGAAGCCGCTACTTAGCCAAGCACTAAGCGCGGTTAATGGAAATGGGGGCTTCGGTTTTGTGGATGGAATCCAGTGGCGGCTGGCGCAAACCTTTCATGCGCTTCTTCGCCATCAGCCACTTTTCGCGCTGATAGACCAGCACCGATGCGGTGCGCAGGCAGCCCAACACGAACAGCAGCGCACTCAAAGCGTAAACATCATCCGGTGAGATTTTTTGCTCAAACAATTTAATCATGATTTCGCGCAGAACGAACACAATACCGGCGTCCACGATAAAGGTCAGGCGCAGGCGGTGCTCGCTGAAATGAGAGATAAGGGAGCGTGAGAGCTCGGCCAGCACGAACAGGGTCAATACTCCGGAAACAATGCGGGCATACTGGCGTGTGATGTCGGCAGTCGTCACCAGATCGCCAAGTTGCATGAATAAATGGGCGACGCCAATAACAATTCCGAGGGTAAGGAATAGCAGCAATATGCCAAATATCAGGCTGGCTGTGCGATCAAATATTTTTGTGGCGGAAAGGATCATGATGCCTTAACCATACACGGGATTTATGACAGCGATATGATGCGCGCGGCGAAACCTTATCGGTTTTAATCACCCGCGAGATTTTGATTCAAGGAGTAGCGCATAAGCCGACTGTGATGAGAATGTGGCTTGTGGAAAGGCAAACGCTGCCGACTTTGCGGTTTCTTGCCTGGCGATGCCAATATTTTGCAGCCCCTGAGCTATTGCCTCTTGCGCAGCGCGCGCCAGCACACGGCGATTTCCATTGGTTGTGATCAGTGCAGGAGTAAATACAGCAAGTGCGCTGTGATGCTTGCATCGCAGAATTCGCCAAATGGACTGTACGAGTGTTGTGTCACCGGTGAAGGCGGCGACGAAGCTTGGCTCTCCACGATCGTCCAAGTAGCGCAGGGCAATTGGGCAAAGCCTCGCACCAGTATCAATCGCGGGTTGGATGAGCGCCGAGTGAAAATGCCCGACCTGTTTGCCGTCTGTGGTGGTGCCTTCGGGAAACAGCCCTACGCAAGATCCCTGTTTAAGCAGGATGCCGACGCGCCGGTTAATCAATGTGGCATCCCGGCGCATGGCGCGTTCGATGAAGATGGCGCCACTGCGTTTGCATAGCCAGCCGACGAGCGGCCAATTGCGCACTTCCGATTTGGCAATAAAGCGCGATGGGTAAATTGCGTTCAGCACAAAAATATCCAGCCATGAAACGTGGTTGGAGACGATCAAATAACCACCCTTGCTGCACGAGGGTGGTTGCCCCTCGGTCTGGATGCCGATATTTAGGATGGTTAATAGTTGCCTGCTCCATGCTTTCAGGATGCGGTGTTGTCTCGCTTGATTCAGGTGCAGATAGAATACCGCCAGCAGTATCCCGTACAAGAGGTGCAGTGTGAGGCGACAGCCTCGAAATATACTTATCAGAATATTCTGTGGGTGCTTATCCATATTGTGCATAGTCCATTTCAGGTTGTTGTAAATCGCGCCGCTCAATAAACAGGCTGTTGCCGGGAGCTTTCTTGGCCATTTTTTTGGCGACCGTGACGGACTCCGATATTTCATGATGCGAATGGAACATTCCCGCAACAGCCCAGATGGCACCGATCGAGAGCGTGGGCAACGGGTGGTGAACGATGCGGCCTTGACGGTCTTCGCTCAAATAGCCACCGATGCAACGATGCCCTTCCTCATACAACACCATTGATGTATTTGCAAAGGAGATCAAGGCCTGATTGCAGCGTTTTCCCCAATCCGGGCTTTGCATGACCATAATGAAATCATCCCCGCCAATATGGCCGATAAAGTCGCGATTAGGATCACATGCCCTGCCAAGTATTCGACTAGTGAATTGAATCACCTCATCACCTTTGCGATAGCCATACACGTCGTTGAAGGGTTTGAAGTGGTCGAGATCGGCATAACAAACCGCAAATGATTTGTCGGATTGAAGCAAATATTCGATGTGCTCGTTGATTGGGACATTACCGGGCAGCAAGGTCAACGGATTGGCGTAGCGTGCAGTTTCGATCTGTGCGTTGGTAATTTCGCGCAACAGGTCTTGCACGGTGCCGACCCCCACATAGCGTCCTTGCTCGGTAATGATGAAGCCGTCGGTAAAATGCTCGATTCCGGAGGCACTCAGGAAGTTGCTCAATTCATGTATTGGAGTGGATTTTTCCACCAGCAACGGCTCCGCATTCATCATGTCCATGCAGAGTTTCTTGCCGAGCAGTTCACCGCGGAACGGTTGGGCAAAGCTGTCCACAAATTCATACCGGTTAATCAATCCAACAGGGCGCCCATGCTTGACGACAGGAATGGCCCGCATTTTTGGGTTTTCAGAAAAATGGGCGATAATTTTCTCAATCGCTGTTTCTGGCTGGAACGGCGCTACATAACGCATCAATGTTGATACTGTGATACTACGTTTGCTGCTATAGGGTTGCTCAATGGCACGGTGTGTGTTGACCAGGCAACCGACTTCTGCGGGCGCATTCAACGGCGGGGTGTGATTAGGGCGGGCGATAAAGTAACCCTGTCCGCAGGCAACCCCCATATCTCGTATGACCCTGAATTCAGCTTCCGACTCGATTCCTTCTGCAATCACTTGCGTGCCGGAGCTTTGTGCGATGCTTTGGATCGATCTTAAAAACTGTTGTTTGAGTGGGTCGGCATTAACGCCCTGAACGAAGTGCATATCTATCTTTACAAACTCAGGGCGCAACTCAGACCACAGCCGCAAACTAGAAAAACCCTCTCCCAAATCATCCATCGCAATCTGGAATCCCATGCTGCGGTAGTGCAGCAGCGCGTTGCGCATCGCTTCAAAATCGAAGGTAGGCTGATTCTCAGTGATTTCGATGATTACCCGTTGCGGGTCAATGCCGAGGTTCTCAAGGTAAGCCAGCGTTTGGCCATTCTTGAAGCTGGGGTGCGTCAAGGTTTCCGGGCTGATATTCAAGAATATTTTACCAGGCAGTTTTTGGGCGATAAAGGATTCCAGCACAACCTGACGGCACAGCATCTCGACTTCCAGGGTAAGCCCCTGTTGCCTGGCTGCGCCGAACAAATTGACAGGAGAATGCAGCGGGCCATCGGCAGGGCCGCGTATCAACCCCTCAAAGCCGAGAAACATGCCGTTTGAAAGATCCATGACCGGCTGAAAAAGTGCGGAGAGGTTGCGTTTGATGAGTATGTCATGGAGAGCTTGCATAGGTATTCCATTGAGTTGGCATTGTGAAGAAGTGTCTACAGCCGGTTGATGCAATTTCCAAATTCTGGAAGCGTGTAAGCCCGTCATACTGGTATGGTGAAAAGGCGCGTGCGACCGGCAGGTTGCATGTGGTGATTGTGCGTCAGTAAGAGTTATCATCAGGCGTCTCCGGACAGGCATCAAAAACAAACATGAGTGTTTTAGCGATAATGTATGCTAATCCGCCAATGTTTAGCGCCAATGAATTTTTTGTGACGGTTTTATTGCACGGCAGCCGCCAAATGTGTTCACGCGCAACGCGCCATGCCTGGCACACCAATAAAAAACGGGTGCCTGACGGCACCCGCGAAATGGCCCGGAGGAGGCCGCAGGAGACTTGCTGCTTAGAAGCTATGCTTCACGCCCAACGACCATGCGCTCGGATCGGCATCTGCACCCTTGGCATTGACGTAGCCGGAGTTGATGCCAGCATCGCCAGCAGCGATGCCGTAGGAAGCATTGACGTTGTTGGACAGTTTTGTGTAAATCGCATATAGCACGGTGCTCTTGTTCAAGTTATGGTCGTAGCCTGCCACCCATTGGCTCGCCCCGCTTGACGCCTTGTTGCCCAAGTTACCCGCCTTGGCATACGCCAGTTTGACTGCACCGCTGGCCAGTTTGTACTTGCCGGACAAGTACCATGCATTGTGGCCATAGCAGTCGGTGGCGGTCGAGCCACTCGTACATGTATATACAGTGCCGGCGGTGTTGAAATTGTCATTGGTTTTTTCGTAAGCCAGACCAGCTTCGAATGCTTCGAGCTTGTAACCGGCGCCCGCCTTCCATGCGCTTTCTTTTACCCCTGCCGTACCTGCTGTGGCGGTGCCAGCGTTATTGCCGGTAGCGGAGCTGCCGACATCGTTTTCTTGATAAGCAAGGCTCGCAAACAACGGGCCGATGTCATACATACCGGCCAGCGACCAGGTTTGCCCCTTGATATTGGTTGAAGTGGTGGCAAGCTCCGCTCCGGCAACATAGGACGCCGCTACGGTGAAGCCGTTCATGGCCGGGCTGGTGTACATCACGACATCGTTGGGGCGCCCATCGAACTGGAGAGCTGAATTCTTGCCTTTAATACCGCCACCCATCAGCGCGCGGTTGTCGCCCATCGAATCGCCGAAAATATCCAGCCGGCGCGTAGCAATCTTGTACGGCGTATCGTGGCGGCCCAACACCAGTTGCCCCCAAGACTCACCTTTCAAACCGGCAAACGTGTTGCGCGAACCAAATGTGCCGCCTGCATTGTCCATGTCCACCCGGCTTTCCACTTGCCAAACCGCGCTCAAATTGTCGCCCAGGTCTATCGCCCCCTTTAATCCGATGCGCGAAGCGCTGCTTGATACTTTATTGGTGCTGGTGCCTTGCGTGCCGTTGTTACCGTTGTTGGCCATGTCGAAGGAAAGATTCGCCACACCGTAGATATTTACATTAGCGTTATCGGCCAGAGCCGGCACCGGTAAAGCGATAGCCGCAGCCAGCGCGACAACAATTAGTTTCTTTTGCATCATCAATTCTCCCAGTCATTTTGAAAGCCGCCATAGTGCGACCGTGACAGGTTAAACATCGAATGTTAAAAATTGATGATGGAAAAATGAAAGAATTGTGACAGCAACGAACCTTAAAGGTATCGATTGAGAAACTCAAAAAAGAGAAGGTTAGTCGCATGAAAAACGGTAGCCGCTGCCGCGCACAGTCTGGATCAGGCCATCAAGGCCGGATGGCTCCAGTGCCTGGCGCAGGCGGCGGATATGCACATCTACGGTGCGCTCTTCCACGAACACATGATCGC
>FZPX01000406.1_pt1 | contig 34274 bp, 32 predicted proteins | sample 1534791 | NCBI WGS metagenome assembly FZPX01 (sample SAMEA104161951, study PRJEB21768) | metagenome | biome: subterrestrial habitat; feature: phreatic zone; material: underground water | place: France | collected 2016-06-01 | depth 60 m | reverse complement strand
AAGTCACTTCGCTCGCGCGGGAAAACCATCTTTCCATGCTGAAGCGTGGCGGTATTGTGGAGAAAACACAAAAGCTGGCAGCTCCAAACGATCTTGCGTAGCAGTTTCGAGCTTGTGCCCAAACCCTCGCCACGAACGGATTTTTCAGAAGCTCTCTATCCAGCCTGCTGCTTGCAGGCACTCCGGCCTTGGCGTGACCAGCTACCAATTACGGCAATGGTAATCGGGTGAAAAATAAAATTCTTAGAGACGGCTATTTTGTTGGCCGCAAAAAAGCTACGCCACCATAGCTGCCGACCCACTTGCTGCCGTCTGGCGTTGTTGCCATGGCAAATACGTTGTCGGCCAGCAATCCATCGGCGGTGGTCATCACGTTAAATTTGCCGTCCTGCCACAGGGCTAGCCCCTTATTAGTACCAAGCCAGATTTGCCCACTAACAACATCCCTGTGAAGCATAAAAATGTGATTACCGGGCAAGCCGTCGGCAGTCGTGTAGGTCTTCCAATTATTTCCGTCGAAGTGCGATACGCCACCGCCCCAAGTGCCAGCCCAAGGAAACCCGTCACGGTCAATCGCGAGGGCAACAATGTAGTTTGGGTTGTACGCCACATCCACACCTTCTAGACCCATCTCCTTCTTTTGTCGTGCGTGATGCTCCGAAGCTTTGCCCGGGTCGGTCTTGAATGTGATGTCATCCTTGACCTTTTCGTATGGTGCGCCTATGCCTTTGGCATGGTTCCAGTTGTCCCATTTGCCATTGGCGAACCGTGCCATGCCACCCTCGGTAGCCAGCCAGATTATGCCATCCTTGCCTTCCGCAAGACTGTATACCCAGTCGTTTGGAAGCCCACCCTGGGTATTCTCGACCGTAAAAAGATCCCATTTGCTGGAATCGTCCAGCGCGCCACCACGCACCCGGTTGACACCAGACCAGGTAGCGATCCAAATGTCGCCATTCTTTGCCTCGACGACTTGATAAACAAATGAGTCCCCAACACCATCAGGGATGTTGTAATTCTTCCATGTCTTGCCATCATCATTGAGCATCGCCATGCCGCCACCATAAGTGCCGATGGTGACGCGCCCTTTTATCTTGCCGATATAAAAAGCACCACTGGAAAGCAATCCGTTGGATGCATCAAAAATCTTGAACGTGTCATCGCGGGTGTCGTAGCGTATTATGCCGCCCGAGGTGCCGATCCACATTATTTTGTCATCTGCATAGATTGTCTTGACATTCCTGTCGCCAACGCGAAATTGGGTAAATTTCTGTGTTGCGTCTACCTTCAGCTTACCCTCTTTTATTTCTTTAGCAGAATCTTGGGGCGCAGTTCCAGGTGGCTGCTGCCCTGACGGCATTGCTGGATGCCCTTCCGGTAATTTTGCTGCGGGTGTCGCCGGAGCGCTGGGGGTTTCATTTTTATTGCAGCCTGCTGAAATCAGTCCGGCGATCACAATGGAGGTTACAGCTATCGTTTTTTTGTCAATTTTCATATTGTTCCTATCATCAGCATTTTGAAGCAATATTATAAAGTTCGTTAGTATTTGATAAGTTACTTACTTACACCAATCCTGGTTACGCCACGCTTGGTGCCCACCCATATGTCGTTATTGGGCGCCACGGCAACAGCATAGACGATGTTGTCGAGCAGGCCTTCTGCCCGTCCGATCTTGCGCCAGCTCTTGCCATCGTAGCGTGTCACGCCTTTGTCCGTGCCGAACCAGAGCACGCCTTTTTGGTCACGAACCATCGAGAAAACCATGTTTCCGGATAGCCCGTCCTTGGTGGTGAAGTTACTCCACGTTTTGCCGTCAAAACGCGCCACTCCGCCGCCCCATGTACCTGCCCAGATAATGCCATCCGGATCGGCAAGAATGGAGAATACGTAGTTCGGGTTGTAACTCATCGCGCCGCTTACCAGCGCACTTAAATCATGACGCCTGCGCGTACCGAGTCCGGTATTCGGGCTGGCAGGCGAGCCGTCAGGGTTGGCCGCGCCCATGCCGTCCTTGTGGGTCCATGACTTCCATGTCTGCCCATCAAACATGGATACCCCGCCTTCAGTGCCAAACCACACGCGGCCTTGGCTGTCCACATCCAGGCCATAGACCCATTCGTTCACAAGCTCCTTGACGTATGTCGTAAACTTACCGGTTTTGATATCGAAGTGATTGGCTCCCGCCCAAGTGCCGATCCACAGGTCACCTTTTTTGTCGTTGGCAAACGAGTAAATCCAGTAGTCTGCAAGGCCGTGCATCGGGAAATAAGTTTTCCATTTTCCACCCTTGTAGCGCGAGGCGCCGCCAGCATTGGTCCCAAACCACTTGTAACCCTTGGAGTCAATGCCGACAGAAAAAACGTATTCGTTGGCCAAGCCTTCCTTCCGGGTGAAGGTATTACGAGGCTTAAGTGTCTTAAGGTCAACTTCGTGTACACCCGCAGATGTGCCAACCCATATGGTATTGCTGGATTTCTCGATAGTCAGCGCACGGACATACACGTCAGGGCCAACCTCAAAGGTTTCCAGGACATGTTCAGCATCCTCGCGCGATGGGGCGCTCGCCGCTGTGGCAGTGAGCGTAAAAGCAGTGGCCGCTATCATCGCGGCAGATCTGATGGCGCTTATCATTAGTGCAACCCCCTTGCGTAGTTGATGACACTGAAAATCATATTTTGTATTACGTTAATGCCATTACTGTCGTGGCATCCTGCGCATTGATCTGAGTTGGTCAACCGAGCACTGGCCAAGCCTGTGGCATGGGTTGCTGATTTGAACTTGGGCATGGTAATGATCACAAAAGTTGCTCCATATTTAAAGGCGCCTCTAAAAATAAATAAAGGCCACAGTCACAGTTAAACTCTCAGCGCACCCTGCGCCAATTCCCGCAGCAAAACACATAGATTCAGCTACTAAGCCATATTATACGTCATGAACCTTCACTATATCAGCCAATTCATCCAGCTTGCGGTAGAGACTGGACAGTCCGATACCAAGCTTTTGAGCGGCTAATTTTCGATCACCGTCCGCTTCATCAAGCGCCTTGGTAATAATTCCTGCTTCGACCCAGCGCATCTGGTCGCGCAAGTCTCCCCCTTTTTCTGCAACCACACCGATAGTTTTCGGGGCAGCATCATGGCGCGAAATTTCCGGCGGCAGATCCGATAATGTAATGCGACCGCCGTCAGCCATTATATAGGCGCGACTAATGACGTTCTCCAACTGCCTGACATTACCAGGCCAATTGTAGGACTGCAAAATTTCCTCAGCTTCCGGATCAATTTCCAGTTTGCGGTCTGATGGGGTCGCGCCGGCATTGTTAAGCATCAAGTGCTTGATCAAGCCTACGATGTCACTGCGGCGTTCGCGTAGCGGGGGCATGTGAATATGGAACATGCTTAAACGGAAATATAAATCCTCCCGAAATTTATTTTCCTTTACCATCGCTTCAAGATTGCGGTTGGTGGCGGCAATGATGCGAGCATCGATACTGCGTGTCTGTTCGCTGCCCAGCGGGCGAATCTGTTTGTCTTCGATCACATGCAGCAACTTGGTCTGCAAATGCAGGGGGAGCTCTCCGATTTCGTCGAGAAAAATGGTGCCGCGGTCTGCCTGGGCGAATAACCCTTTGTGTGCCTTGTCTGCGCCTGTAAACGCTCCCTTGGCATGGCCGAAAAATTCACTCTCGATCAGGTTGTCGGGAATCGCACTGCAATTCACCGGAATGAACGGAAAGTCTGAACGTGGGCTTTGTTCGTGGATTGACCGCGCAGTAACGCCCTTTCCAGTGCCGCTTTCGCCGGTGATAAGCACGGTGCTGTTGGTGACGGCAACCTTGCTCACTAACCGTTCAACAAGCTGCATGGAAGGCGAGCAGAATTTAAATATCCCAGTGCTGCCAGCAACCAGGTTGCGTAGCGCCTTGTTCTCCGCCCGCAAGCCGCTCATCGCGTCGATCTGTGCCAGCCTGTGCAGCAGCTCTTCGTTATGTACCGGCTTGACGATATAGTCTGTGGCGCCGGCCCGTAACGCCTCCACCGCCGTTTCCATTGAGGCAAACGCTGTTACCATAATAAACTGTGTATCGATTCCGCTACCTGCCGCCTTGAACCTTCGCACCAATTCAATTCCATCGCCATCGGGCAGGCGAACGTCGCACAGTGCCACGTCCACATCACCTCGTACCAGCTTGGCAGTTGCCTCGGTCGCAGTTGCTGCCACGTCAACCGAATATCCCGCGCGACCAACCAGACTTGAAAGTATCTGCCGTAAGGCGGCTTCATCATCAATCACCAGCACATGCATGCTCTGTCTCCTTGTGTCCATAGGCACCCATACGCACTAGCGGCATGGGTGCCGCCCATGATGGGCGGTTTTTGTTCCCCGGAATGTAATGCCAGATCACGGGTCATGTTAAGTCATGAAGGGTTTGAGCAGTGTCACCCGCTGTGGTTGGGAGCTGTACAGTTACCGTTGATCCGATTCCCAGTTCCGATTCCACGCTGATGGTGCCGCTGCCAGATTCGATCAACGATTTTGAAACCGCCATCCCTATGCCGCTACCCTTGCCTATGGGTTTGGTTGTGAAATATTCCTCGAATATGCGGTTGAGAGTGGCCTTGTCCATCCCGGTGCCATTATCGGTGACCGTTACCACCACATCTTTGTCGTGGCTGCTGGTGGAAATAATGATGCGTGGCCTCGGGTCAATTCTGCCCTCCGAGGCGTCAGCTGCGTTGATGAGCAGATTCATAATCACTTGAGTGATGTGATCCCCCACTGCGTACACTGCTGGAAGCTGTGTATCGAGATTGAGCACCATGTCTATGGAACTGAAACGCCGATCAAAACTGATGAACTTGGCAGTGCTGCGGATTAAGCTATTCAAGTCCAAATACTCCGCTTCAGGCTTGGCCGATTGGGGCATCGAGAATTCGGATATCTGGCGCGTAATATTCATCACCCGCATGGCTTGAGCAAGGATAACATCGGCCTGTTGAATATATTGATCGCCGCCATCTGCATGCGTGTCACGCAACTCTGACATCATCCGTGCCGCCCCCACGATGGCTGCCAGAGGATTGTTGATCTCGTGCGCAACGACAGCGGCGAGTGAACCCACCGCCGCCATCTTTTCCTTGTGAAACCGCTGTTGCCGGATGAGTTCCATTTGCATTTCGTGTTGGCGCAATTCGAATTGCATCTTGTTGATCGCCTCCATGAGGGTGCCCAGTTCGTCATAGCGGGTCACCACCAACGGCTTGCCACGGTATCCGTCGATGATTGCCATAGCGCGATCTTGTACGAGCTGGATATCACCGCCGAGCCGGGAGACGAAAATCATGATTAGGCCACCAAGAAATGCGACGCCTAAAGCCGCAGTAGACGACCATATAAGAGAAAGCCTGTTGAATGTCTTACGATACCGTTCCAGCAAAGTGTGCCTGTGGTTCCGCATCAGGGAAGTAACTTGATCAAGGCCAATAACAAGTTTGTGGAGGTTGCTGCGGACATCACCTACGGCCACCCGGCTGGGTGGCTTATGGGTAAGCACTTCCAGATTCGTCCGGAGCGCGACTACGTCATCAAGAAGCAGCGGGTAGGATTGCGCTACCTTGTGCAGACTTAATAATACCGACTCAATCTGTACTGTAACACTACGTATAGCTGTATTCAGGCCGGCGGTAGTTTCAATGCTTGAGGAATAGTAATTTTCGTTAACAATGAGAATGGCACGCGTCACCAACATGTTTAGGCCAAGCTGGCGCTCTTCATCAGCTTGCAGCTCTTCAAGTTGCTGAAGGTCAGAAAAGAGGGAGCTGCGCTCTCTGTCCATGACAAAGCCGGCCGAAAGCGTATAAATCACAAATATAAACATCACCCACCCCCCTTTTTTCCGCAATGACATGCCGTTGTGCGGTGTCGACTGCGGCTTGGGCAGGGCAATTCCTGGATACGTTTCCCCGTTTGCCTGGTTTTGAACTTGATCCATATTTACCTGTTTGCCAATATGATTGACCCATTACAGATATGGGATTTCACATGGCATATATTGTATGTTGACGGGTCTGGGGATCCGAGGTCAGACTTTGAAAGGCGTCACCACATGGCGTATCAGATCCTTATATCTACAATTCTGTTCGCTGTTCTTTGCGCCGCACCGCCAGCGATTCTTCGATTTCACCGATCATCTTTGCATCTGCCCAATCCCGGGCGCCAACGATGATGCGGGCAATGGTGCGATCCCGCCCCAGCAAATAAGTTGTAGGAAAAGCAAGTATCCTTAGAGCCCCGTTTGATAGCGTCTGATCACTATCCGACAGCATGGGAATAGTAAGTTTGTAACGTAAACAGAATTCGCGCGCCAGGTTATGATCGCTATCAACCGAGATTCCAATGACCAGTAAATCCTTGGGGTAAAAAAGAGTGCTCAGCTTTTCCAGGCTTTGCATTTCGCGTCGGCATGGTTCGCACCAGGTAGCCCAAAAATTAACCACTAATGTGACATCGTGATATGTACCTGACGGCGTTACTTGACTGTCCAGGCCCGGCAGTACAATTTCCGGGAAGCGATCGCCTTGGGCAGAGCCTGCGGGCTTATCATTCCGGCAAGCTGGAAGAGCAAAGGCCCCGATGCTAACTGCCGCTAACTGCAACAACCTCCTCCGCGGCGTGTCCACCAACTTCACTTTTTCGAAAAGCGGTTTCATGATGGCAACAATGCGCGCTTGCTTTAACAGGAGTTTTATTTATTCATAAGCAGTGTTTGTGAGACACACGGCCATTGTTTCATACGGGTTACAGCACCGTTTTTGCAGTCATATCCTGGCTACCGTTTAACTTCCGAGTTGATTGTAATGACGATGCCATTTTCTCCGATTATGGCCGGTTGAGAAAATCCTTGCAGATCTCCCGGGCTGGGGGTCGCATTGCCCGACTTCGATATACGCGCTCCAACCACCACTTTGGATGCAGAAGACAATTTAAAGGCAGGTGACATTGCCATGCTGTCGTTCAGAGCGAAAGTTAGCGGTAGTTCTTTTGCTGTCATGCGCAAGATTGCCAATGGGGGGCGTTGCGGCGCATCTGCGTCGCGTGCGAAAATAAAAACCGTGTCGTTATCCCCAACCTTCGCCTTGATTTTAGGATCGAGGCTCACCTTGCCGCTCACCGTCCCGCCAACTGCCACGCTCCCGCTTACTGCCTCGGACCCGGGTGCTTTTCCCTTAACCGCCAATGGCAACCCGATCAGCCCCTGCGTCTGGCTGATGTTAGCGCTGATCTGGCCTGCGATCTGGGAATCGGCTGGCACCAGTGTGAGAAGCTTCTGCCATTTTTCAATGGCGCTGTTATACGATTTACGCTGGAAGGCTGCTGTACCCGCCAGCGCCAGCGCCTTGACGTTGTCAGGATCTATTGTTAATGCCTGCACGATGAGTTTTTCCGGTTCACCCTTCATGCTGCGGCTATTCTTCATGGCCAACACATCTGCATAGTCGGCCAGTAGCTGGGCATCGTTCGGCACAAGCGTCGTCAAACGGGCGTAAGCGGTGCTGGCATCGGCATAGCGCCGCAGGTTGACGTAGGAGCGTCCAAGCATCGCCCAGCCTTCAGCATCATTCGGATTGTCCTTAAGTTTTTTCGCCAGCCCTTCCACCATGGCATTAATTTGCTCCTGTGTGACTTCTTGGGGCTGATTTGCTTCATGCTGTGCGGTCAATTCCCACGGCTTACCCAAAATGGAATAGAGGGAAATTGTAAAAATCGGTACAGCGATAACCGCTGCAATGGCCCAAATGCGTCCGCTCGACGGCGGTGGCGCCGCTTTTACTGCTGCTTCAGAATCATCCAAAACGCGCCCTTCCAGTTCATTCCTGGCGCTCCGGTATTGTTCCGTGCTCAATGTGCCCGCAGCAAGATCCGCATCAAGCTCGCGTAACTGGTCGCGGTAAATCGACAGGTTTAACTCCGAGCGCGTAGCGGAACCCTGACGCCTTGCGCGCGCGAGTAGCGGCGGCACGATAAACAGCAGCGCAACGGCGATCATCAACCCGGCTATGATCCAGAACTTTGTCATGGCCGCGCCTCTTTATCCGTGCCAGACAGTAGCAGTTCCGCACGTGCGTGTTCAGCGGGACTCAGTGTTGATGCCTGCTGAATCGCACTGCGGCGCTGGCGCAATTTTACGATCAGCACGCCAAATGCCAGCGCCAGCAACAGGAAAGGCCCAAACCAGAGCAGCCAAGTGCTGCGCTTCATCAACGGGCGATACAGCACGAAATCGCCGTAACGCGCCACCATGTAATCTTTTATTTCCTGCTCCGACATTCCTTGCCGAAGTTTCTCACGCACCTGATTCCTGAGGTCAACTGCAAGTTCGGCATGCGAGTCCGCAATCGTTTGGTTCTGGCAAACAAGGCAGCGTAATTCGCTGGATACTGACATAACACGCTCTTCCAGCACGACATCATCTGCAGTAGGCAGCGCCTCGCCCGCCTGAGCCTGCGGCAAGATCAGAGCAAACAGGAGAATAAAAAGCAATTTATTTTGCACCGTTCAGTTCCTTAACGAGTGGAATTATTTTGTCCTTGAGAGCCTCTGCCGTAACCGGCCCAATCTGTTTGTAGCGGATGATACCCTGCTTGTCTATGACGAAAGTCTCCGGCACGCCATAAACACCATAGTCAATACCGATATTGCCATCCCGGTCATGGGCCGACACGACATACGGATTGCCTCGCTCAGTAAGCCAGGCAATGGCGTCTTCGCGTTTGTCCTTATAGTTAAGCCCGTAAATCGGCACCAGGTTTTGCTGCGCAAATTCCACCAGCAGCGGGTGTTCCTCGCGGCAGGTCACGCACCACGAGGCCCAGACATTAAGCAACCAAACCTTGCCGCGCATATCTTCTGTAGCAATAGTCTTGGCTTCCTCGTGCAACTGTGGAACGCGGAAAGCTGGAGCTGGCTTGTCAATGAGAGGCGAGGGAACCTCTCTGGGTTTGAGGTTGAGTCCGATACCCAGAAAGATAACGAGGACTATAAAAGCTGCCAGCGGAAGAAGAAAACGATTCACGGGATCCCCCTTCAGTATGCAGCCGAGGTGGATGCAGCTACATCCCCTAGCGTCTGGCGCTGTTCGGACAACCGGTAGCGGCGATCACTTGCTGCCAACACGCCACCGAGAGCCATGAGCAAGCAACCGGCCCAGATCCAGTCAACCATAGGTTTATGCTGGACGCGAACAATCCACTCGTCCATGCTGATCGCTTCGCCGAGCGCAACGTACAGGTCGCGAAACAAACCGGTATCTATGGCCGATTCGGTCATGTTCATGGTCTGCACGTTATAAACGCGCTTTTCAGGATGTAAGGTCGTTACCTTGGCGCCGTTCAGAGTCACTTCCAGCGTGGCACGCACCGCCATATAGTTAGGTCCCTTTACTTCTTGCGCATCGACAAAACGGAAGACATAGCCGCCCACTGTCGTCGTGTCACCCTCACGCATGCGCACTTCACTGGTGGTTTCGTAGCCCTTGACCAAGGTTACACCAAGGATGAATATACCGATTCCTACGTGAGCCAGCAGCATTCCATAAGTGGAGCGGGGAGTGGTGCGTAGTTTCTCCCAAGCATTTGCCGACCCACGCACTCGCGTGACAAGATACGCAAGGCTTGAGAGCAGTGCCCACAGTCCGAGCGTAACCCCGCCAATAATGGGTGCGGTCCAATGATTAAATGTAGCCACCACGACTACTGCGAGTACCACGCTGGCAGCAAGCCAGCCCCATAATTGCTTCAACATCTCCGCAAGGCTGGCTTGTTTCCATCGAGCAAACGGGCCGACGCCCATCAAGAAAGCAGCTATCGCCATGATGGGCGCAAACACAGTTTCAAAATAAGGCGGGCCGACTGAAAGTTTACCAAACCCCAAGGCATCCATGAATAAGGGGTACAACGTACCGAGAAACACTGAGGCCGCAACAACCGTCAGCAGCACATTATTCACGAGCAGCAGTGACTCGCGCGAGATCAACTCGAACCCGCCCCCCAAACCTACTTTCGGCGCGCGCCAAGCGAACAGGATAAGCGAGCCGCCAATCACCAAAACGAGGAAGGCCAGGATGAAAATGCCGCGTTTCGGATCGGTGGCGAAAGCGTGCACGGAAGTCAACACGCCGGAGCGCACGAGAAAGGTTCCGAGCAAACTTAAGGAAAAAGCAATGATAGCGAGCAGCACCGTCCAGTTTTTGAACGCGCCGCGCTTCTCCGTAACGGCCAAAGAGTGTATCAACGCGGTGCCTACCAGCCATGGCATGAATGAAGCATTTTCAACCGGATCCCAGAACCACCAGCCACCCCATCCCAACTCATAATAAGCCCACCAGCTTCCCAGGGCGATACCCAGAGTGAGAAATATCCAGGCCACCGTTGTCCATGGACGCGACCAGCGGGCCCAGGCAGCGTCCAGAGTGCCGCCAAGCAACGCGGCAATAGCGAAAGCGAAAGCCACAGAGAAACCCACATAACCCATGTACAGCATGGGCGGATGAAAGACCAGGCCAGGATCCTGCAACAGCGGGTTCAGGTCACGCCCATCGGCCGCAGCGGGCAGTAGCCGTTCAAACGGATTGGATGTGAACAGCATGAACAGCAGGAAACCGACGGAAACCAGCCCCATCACGCCGATTACACGCGCCACCATTTCTTCCGGCAACCGCTTGCTGAACCTGGAGACTGCCACCGTCCAGGCGGTAAGGAGGAAAGCCCACAGCAACAGCGAGCCTTCGTGCCCGCCCCATACTGCGGCAAAACGGTATAGCATCGGCAACTGCGAATTGGAGTGCTGTGCCACATAGAGCACAGAAAAATCATTGGTAAGAAAAGCCTGCGTCAGCGCTCCAAAGGCAATCGCTACAAATACGAACTGCCCCATCGCTGCGGGGCGCGCCAACCCCATCAGGACAGTATTGCCGCGTGCCGCCCCGACGATGGGCACCAACCCCTGCAACAACGCCAGAGCAAGCGCCAAGGTGAGTGCAAAATGACCAATTTCAGGAATCATTTTTCTCTCCTTGAGATAGGACGGCAATGTTCCAGCGGTATGTCAAATTTAGTCCCGATTTTCGTAACTCGACTATGTATTGATTTCAATCTTGTCTCCAAAAATTTAATTCTGTACAACGCTACAGAAATAACATCGATACCCAACGCGCCGCCATCAATCCAAATGGCACGACCAACAAATCCCACAAGAGCCAGTGGAAGTAATGGCATTATTTTTTATGCAGACTTTTTATTGTAGCAGATAAGGTGGCGCCATTGGTTTGGTTCTCTTCACATCATTCCCGATACCGATGAAATCAAAAGGGTTAACGCTGGGGAACCCCTAAAAATTCTAGGGATTATCCCTATAGCAAGATGCGGAATAATCTTAGCTGCCCCGTGCCCCGCGTATATGAGCAAGAAATATTTTACGCAACGTAGCATTGGGATGTAATGTCGGTTTTTTAGAGCAACCCACTATGGATTCGTTCCCAGCCAAGACGCCATTCCATATTTACCATATTTTCACTTGACAGGTTCTGGCCGTGACTGTTGTAATACGCCCCGTTCATTTGCTGAACGCACCTCATGTTCGACGATACTACCAGCTACGATTTGCTCAAAACATTAGAAGGCAACCCCAGTCTTTCCCAAAGAGATTTGGCGAAACGCTTGGGTATCAGTCTCGGCAAGGTCAATTTCTGCCTCAATGCCCTAGTCGAAAAGGGCTGTCTGAAAGTCAATAATTTCCGCAACAGCGGCAACAAGCTGTCCTATGCCTATTTGCTTACCCCTCGCGGGGTCGAGGAGAAGGCGCGGATTACCGTGTATTTCCTCAAATATAAAATGCAGGAATATGAGCGGCTGCGCGCGGAGATAGCGGAACTGAGGCGCGAAGCGGAACAAAAAGGCTTGCTGGAGAACAGCTATGAGTGACCTCCAGGTTCACGCAGTCATTCTCGCCGGCGGCAGCGGCAGCCGACTGTGGCCGCTCTCGCGCCAACATCTCCCCAAGCAATTCTTGTCGCTGGAAGGAAATACATCGCTATTGCAGACCACCATTAATCGCCTGTCCCCGGTGATTGATGCCAGAAACGTCATGATCGTCACACAAGAAGCGCATGCCAAAGGCGAGGCTTATCATGCGCTTCTGCCTTATCAAACCCTGTTTGAACCCATCGGGCGCAACACGGCACCGGCGATCGCGCTGGCCGCTGCTTGCCTGGCGATGAATGGCGCAGACCCAATCATGGTCGTGCTGCCTGCCGACCACATCATTAAGGACGAAGTGCGTTTTCGTGCGCACTTGAATATCGCGATCGAAGCCGCCGGAAGCGGCAAACTCGTCACCTTCGGCATCCAGCCCACCCGCCCCGATACCGGTTTTGGCTATATCAAAATAAAAGGACTGAGGACTGAGTACCAAGGGCTGAGTGAGAAAGCAGCGAGCAGTTCAACTCAGTCCTCAGTCCTCGAACCTCATCCCCGTATTTATGAAGTTGAACGCTTTACCGAAAAGCCTGACCAAACCACGGCAGTGCGTTTCCTGAAAGAAGGGGATTATTACTGGAACTCTGGCATGTTCGTCTGGCGTGCCTCGGTGATTCTCGCCGAGATTCAACAGCACTTGCCCGCAGTTTATCAAGTGATGCAAAACATCATTGCCGAGAGCAGGATTGCAGGCACATTTCAGCAAGCCGTAGAAAAACACTTCGCCGCCATGCCTTCCATTTCCATCGACTACGGCGTGCTCGAAAAATCCAGCCGCGTATCGCTTATCCCCTGCAATATCGGCTGGAACGATGTCGGCAATTGGCAGGCTGTGCACGACATTGGTACCAAGGACGAAAACGGTAATGTCCTGCAAGGCAATGTTATCGCGCTGGGCTGCAAAAATAGCCTGATTCGCGCCGAGAAACGGCTGGTCGCCGCCATCGGTGTAGAAGATGTGTGCGTTATCGAAACTGCCGATGCCGTGCTCATCTCGAAAAGCGATCAAACCCAGTGCGTGCGCGAAGTGGTTGATGCCCTGCAACAACGCGGCGCAACCGAACACGTCTATCACACAAAGGTCAATCGCCCCTGGGGCAGCTACACCGTGCTGGAAGAAGATCAGGATGTTTTCAAGATCAAGCGCATCGAAGTGGCGCCCGGTGCGCGGCTCAGCCTGCAAAGCCATAACCGGCGTTCAGAACACTGGGTCGTGGTATCCGGCACGGCAACGGTCACCAATGGTGATGAAGTGATTACCGTGCAGAAAAACCAGAGCACCTATATCCCGATAGGCGCGAAACATCGCCTCGAAAATCTGGGCGATGAACCGTTGCATATTGTTGAGATACAGGTCGGCGGCTATCTGGGCGAAGATGACATCCAGCGTTATGAAGACAATTACGGCAGAAAAAACAGGACTGAGGACTGAGTACCGAGGACTGAGTGGGAAAGCAGCGAGTGGCTCAACTCAGTCCTCCAACCTTAGTCCTGTCTTTGGGGTTTTAAAGATGGGGCAGAAGGTTGAACGATTTGAAGATTTGATCGCCTGGCAGAAGGCGCGCCAACTTGCGGCTGAAATTTATCGGGTCACTGCGCAAGGTGATTTCTCCAAGGATTTTGGATTAAGGGACCAGATACGCAGGGCGGCAGTGCCGGCGATGTCAAATATCGCCGAAGGGTTTGATCGAGGTTCAAGAAGCGAATTCCACCAGTTTCTCGTGATCGCAAAAGCCTCATGTGCCGAAGTTCGCTCTCAACTCTAGGTCGCCCAAGATGTCGGATACATTAGATCAGAAAACTTTTGAAATCATAAGTGGCAGCACCAACGAACTTTTGCATATTATTGGCGGCCTCCGTGCCGCCGTCCAAAAACAAAGAGACGAAAAATGACACCCAGCCCTCAGCACTCAGCACTCAGCCCTGAATATACTCAGTCCTCAGTCCTCAGCCCTCAGCCCTCGGCACAACCGAAGGTTGCGCTGATTACCGGCATCACCGGACAAGATGGATCCTATCTCGCCGAAATGTTGTTGGATAAGGGTTACGAAGTGCATGGCGTCAAACGCCGCTGCTCGCTGTTCAACACTGCGCGCATCGACCACCTGTTCCATGATTTGCATGTAAAAGGCAAGCCGCTCTTCCTGCATCACGGGGATATGACCGATTCCTCCAGCCTGACCCACATCATCCAGAAAGTGCGACCGGACGAAATATACAACCTCGCGGCACAAAGTCACGTCGCGGTCTCGTTCGAGGAGCCGGAATACACCGCCAATTCAGATGCACTGGGTGCGCTGCGCATCCTTGAGGCGATCCGTATTCTTGGCATGGAAAAGAAAACCCGTTTCTATCAGGCCTCCACCTCCGAGCTGTATGGCCTGGTGCAGGAAACCCCGCAAAAGGAAACCACCCCGTTCTATCCGCGCAGCCCCTATGCGGTAGCCAAGCTGTATGCCTACTGGATCACCGTGAATTACCGCGAGGCATATGGCATCTACGCCTGTAACGGCATCCTGTTCAATCACGAAAGCCCGGTTCGCGGCGAGACCTTTGTCACGCGCAAGATCACCCGCGCGCTGGCGCGCATCAAACTCGGCCTGCAAGAATGTCTCTATTTGGGCAACATGAATTCCCTGCGCGACTGGGGGCATGCCAAGGACTATGTTGAAATGCAATGGCTGATGCTGCAGCAGGACAAACCGGAAGACTTCGTCATCGCCACCGGCGTGCAATACAGCGTGCGCGACTTCGTCAATGCGGCAGCCAGGGAACTCGGCATGCCCATTCGCTGGGAAGGCGAAGGAGTGGACGAGAAGGGCTTTCTCCCCTCTCCCCGGGGGAGAGGGGCCGGGGGAGAGGGCGAGCAATGTATCGTTCAAGTTGATCCGCGCTACTTCCGCCCCACCGAAGTCGAAACCCTGCTGGGCGACGCCAGCAAAGCAAAAAACAAACTCGGCTGGACACCCAAGATCAGCTTCGGCGAACTGGTCAGCGAGATGGTGCGCGAAGACCTCAAGAGCGCGGAACGCGATGAGCTGGTGAAGAAGCACGGTTACGCGGCTTTCATCCCACACGAATAAATATTGTAGCGTGCAGGCTGATAGCGTAAACCCAAAATATTTCGTCAAACCAGCGATAGCTGGTGCACGGCTGATTGAATTGGATTCGTAAGGATGGTGGGGTTTCGCCCAACTCGCAAAACAATGAATTCCGGTTTTCGCCTGAATGACAAAATCAGAATTATTTTGAGATGCCCTGGTTGTTAATCTGAGGCGAGAAAATGAGCGATATGGTGAAGATTGAAAACCTGAAAGGCTTGATCATCGAGATCAGAGGGCGCGGTGTTCTGCTTGATAGTGATGTCGCCCAGATTTACGGGGTTGAAACAAGGGACATCAACAAGGCGGTCGCGAATAATCCGGATAAGTTTCCTGCCGGATACATAGTTGCGCTTTCAAAGCCGGAAAAAACGGAACTGGTGGAAAATTTCCACCGGTTCGAAAAGCTCAAGCATTCTACGGTCAATCCAAAGGCATTCACGGAACAAGGCTTGTACATGCTTGCCACGATACTCAAGAGTCCAGTGGCAACCCAGTCAACCATCTCAATCATCGAAACCTTCACAAAGATCCGTGAACTATCGAGAAGCGTGAAAGAGCTCTCGGTAATACAAGACAAAACACGACAGAAAGCACTGATGCAGCGTAGCGGTGAACTGATTGCCGAAATTCTGGATGACGACATGCAAATCAGCGATGCGGAAACATCCATCGAGCTGAATTTCGCCGTCCTGAAATTCAAGCACACCGTAAAGAAAAGCCGCAAGAAATGATGCGCAAAAACTCTAAAATTTATATCGCAGGCCATCGCGGGCTGGCCGGCAGTGCGATTGTGCGTGAGTTACACCGCATGGGTTATACCAATCTGATAGTGCGTACGCATGCCGAACTGGATTTGGAAGATGCGGCTGCCACCCAGCAATTTTTCGAGCAGGAGCGCCCCGAAGCCGTATTTCTGGCGGCTGCCAAAGTCGGCGGCATCCATGCCAATAATACTTATCCGGTTGACTTCCTGATGAGCAACCTGCTCATCGAAGCCAACATCTGCCGCGCCGCTTACGCGACCAAGGTCAAGCGGCTGATCTTTTTGGGTAGCTCTTGCATCTACCCGCGCGACTGCCCGCAGCCCATCAAGGAAGAATACCTGCTTACCGGCCCGCTGGAAGCGACCAACCGGCCATACGCGCTCGCCAAGATTGCCGGCATCGAAATGTGCTGGGCCTATAACCGCCAATACGGAACCAATTGGCTGGCAGCGATGCCGACCAACCTGTACGGGCCGGGCGACAACTATGATCTGAATAACTCACATGTCCTGCCCGCACTGATCCGCAAGATGCACGAGGCGAAAGTATCCGGTGCGACTGAAGTGGTGCTGTGGGGCAGCGGCACGCCCAGACGCGAGTTTCTGTATGTAGATGATCTGGCGAACGCGCTGGTGTTCCTCGCTGAATTGGATGACGAACGCTACAGCGCGCTGGTTGAGCCATCCAGATGCCCGTTGATCAATGTGGGAACGGGCGAAGATATAACTATTCGCGAACTGGCAGAAACGATTGCTGGAGCAGCAGGCTACAAAGGTCAGTTTGTGCAAGACACTTCCAAGCCGGATGGCACGATGCGCAAGGTGATGGATGTTGCGCGCATCAATGGTTTGGGATGGCACCACACCACATCTCTGCGAGATGGCATCGCATTTTCCTACCAAGACATGCTGAGGAATTCACTTTGCAGAACGCAAAGGAAATGAATTTATGAAAGCTCTAATGCTGGCACCGACCACGCAGCCCTTTCGATTCTATCCTGCTTGCGCAACACCAATAGACCACCTCCAGAAGCATCAACCACTGGATGTTAGTTGAACAGGCTACGGGTTACAAATTTCAAGTCGGCAGCACATAACAAATGCGTCCCAAACTATGGTGGTGTTTTTGCTGAATGTATTTTGGAAAAATAGGATAGGAAAGACTAAAATTCCGCCATTGATTGAGTAATGTGTACTACACAGGGGTCAGCGTTTTATGGAAACACAGCACCCTTATTCCATGCGGCCTTCATAGCAAGTGTTGTAGTCTATGTTACCGACTGCTGTGTAAGTTATTGCCTGACATTTTGATGGTTTATTTGGAGCAGACATGCTAAGCGGAAAAAATATATTGATAACTGGTGGCACAGGCTCGTTCGGGCATACTTTTGTACCAATGACTCTGGCAAAATACAGCCCACGTCGTTTAGTGATTTATTCCCGCGATGAAATGAAGCAATGGGAGATGGCCAAGCACTATGCGAATGATTCGCGAGTCCGTTTCTTTATTGGTGATGTCCGAGATAAAGATCGTCTTTTCCGTGCACTGGATGGAATCGATTTTGTAGTGCATGCAGCAGCAACGAAAATTGTTCCAACTGCCGAGTACAACCCGTTCGAGTGCGTAAAAACGAACGTGATGGGTGCGATGAACCTAATCGATGCATGCATTGATCGGGGAATTAAACGTGTTGTTGCACTTTCAACTGACAAAGCCAGTAGCCCTGCCAATCTATATGGAGCTACAAAGCTGGCTTCAGACAAGCTATTTGTTGCTGGCAATTCGTATGCTGGAGGACATGACACTCGATTTGGTGTTGTTCGCTACGGCAATGTGATGGGTTCGCGCGGATCTGTGATTCCGTTTTTCCTGTCGATAGCCGACAAAGGTGAATTGCCCATCACAGATGCGCGCATGACACGCTTCATGATCACGTTGGAACAGGGGGTCGAATTGGTGTGGCATGCCTTTGAAGACATGGAGGGTGGAGAGATCTATGTAAAGAAGATTCCATCGATGAAAGTGACCGATGTGGCACTGGCCTCTGTGCCAAACGCCAAACATAAAATCGTCGGCATTCGCCCGGGTGAGAAACTGCACGAGCAAATGATCGGAACGGAAGACGCACTCTACACTTTTGAGTATCCAGAGCATTTCAAGATATTGCCCGCGATCAATAGCTGGAGCAGTGACCCGAACCGAATCAAGGACGGCAAGAAAGTGGCGGAAGACTTCACATATTGCTCAGACAACAATCGTGAGTGGATGAGTATAGAAGCGTTGGGAAGTTGGATAGATCAGAACCGGGAAAAAATCGGCAAGATATGACAGCAATGATTCCTTACGGACGGCAATATATTTCCGAAGCAGACATTCAAGCGGTAGTGGATGTACTTCGTTCAGATTACCTGACACAGGGGCCTGTCGTCCCGGTTTTTGAGAAATGCATCGCAGACTACTGCGGTGTGCAGCATGGCGTAGCGATGAATAGCGCAACGAGCGCACTGCATGTTGCTTGCCTGGCACTGGGCGTTGGGCCAAATGATCTGGTCTGGACATCTCCCATTACCTTTGTCGCGAGTGCAAACTGTGCTTTGTACTGTGGTGCGCAGGTCGACTTCGTGGATATCGATTCGCACACCTACAATATGAGCGTGGATCGTCTTGCCGAAAAGTTGCAACAGGCAGAGAAGAACGGCACCCTTCCCAAAGTCGTGATACCCGTCCACCTGTGCGGGCAGCCATGTGATATGGTGGGCGTCCATGCATTGGCTCGACGCTATGCCTTCAAGATCATCGAAGATGCGTCGCATGCGATCGGTGGCAAGTACCAAGGTGAGCCGATTGGAAACTGCCGTTATAGCGACATCAGCATATTCAGTTTCCATCCCGTCAAGATCATCACTACCGCCGAAGGCGGTATGGCTATGACCAAAGATGCCCATCTGGCAAAGAAGATGCAGTTGCTACGAAGTCATGGCATCACGCGCGATGCGAACGAAATGACACATGCACCAGACGGCCCCTGGTACTACCAGCAGATTGATCTTGGGTTCAACTACCGCATGACAGACATGCAGGCCGCTTTGGGATTGAGCCAGATGCGGCGGCTTGATGAATTTGTCACCAGGCGGCATGGCGTCGCTAAACGATATAACCAACTATTGCATGACATGCCAGTGATCACACCTTGGCAGCATGTAGACATCTATTCCGGATTGCACCTGTATGTCATTCGCCTAAAGCTCGACGAGATCGGCAAGACCCAACGCCAGGTATTCGAGGCGTTGCGGGCGGCAGGCATCGGAGTGAATCTGCATTACATTCCTGTATATCGTCAGCCCTATTATGAATACCTGGGATTCAAGGCCGGATATTGCCCGGAAGCAGAGCGGTATTATGCCGAAGCGATCAGTTTGCCGATGTACTTCGGATTGGCAATGGCACAGCAAGACCAAGTGATTGAGGCGCTGAGCAGGGCTACTTCAAAATGAAGATCGCCGTCATTCCCGCGCGCGGAGGCAGCAAGCGCATTCCGCGCAAGAACATCAAACCCTTCTGCGGCAAGCCGATGATCGCATGGTCGATCAAAGCTGCCAAAGAAAGTGGTCTGTTCGACCGTATCATCGTGTCGACGGATGACGTCGAGATCGCCGAAGTGGCAAGAGCGTGGGATGCTGAGACACCTTTTGTTCGACCGCCTGAACTTTCAAATGATTTTGCGGGTACGACCGAAGTAATTGCGCATGCGACGCAATGGGCATTGAATGAAGGGATGAAACTGGATGCGGTATGTTGTATCTATGCTACTGCACCATTGATTCAGGTCGAGGATCTGAAAAGAGGTTTGAGTGCGCTGGAATCGGGCAGATGGGACTACGTATTTTCAGTGACGGAATTTGCTGCGCCGATCTTCCGGGCATTCAAACAAACAGCAGATGGCAGCATCGAAATGTTCTTTCCCGAACATTTCGCGACGCGCTCACAAGACTTGCCTGTCGCTTTTCATGATGCAGGGCAATTTTATTGGGGTCGCCCTAATGCTTGGACAGAAGGCAAGATTATTTTTGGACGGCACTCAGCACCAGTAAACATACCAAGGTGGCGTGTGCAAGACATAGACAATTGGGGTGACTGGATTAGCGCAGAATTACTATTTAAGCAACTGGGAGATGTAAAAAATGGCAACTGATAATAACTATTCGACTCCTCAAGAGGCATTTTGGGCTGGTGCATTCGGCAAAGAATATATTGGCCGGAACGATAGCAACCAACTATTAGCATCCAACCTGAATTTCTTCTCGAAAGCCTTGACCCAGGCAGGAAAAGTTGCATCTTGTCTTGAACTGGGTGCGAACATTGGCATGAACTTGAGAGCACTTCAGCTGCTTTACCCTAATGTTGAATTAAAGGCCGCTGAAATCAACCCCGATGCGGCAAAATTGCTCGCCGGACTGATTGGTGAAAAAAATGTGTACCTCGGCTCGATATTCGATTTCCCGATAACAGGGAAAGTAGAACTTTCCCTGATTAAGGGCGTTTTGATTCATATCAATCCTGAAATGCTGAACACTGTATATGAGAAGTTATACCAAGCTTCCAAGAGATTCATTCTTGTGTGCGAGTATTACAACCCTTTTCCGGTTGCCATTCCCTACCGTGGCCATACAGATCGGCTTTTCAAGCGAGACTTTGCTGGGGAGATGCTGGAGAAGTATCCTGATCTTTGTCTCGTTGATTATGGTTTTGCTTATCGTCGTGATCCAGCATTCCCACAAGACGATATCACTTGGTTTTTGATGGAAAAGAGGTCGTAATTATTATGTTGAAATATTGCGTACGCTGTGTGATGCCTCACACCAAGCCGGACCTTCATATAGACGATGAAGGTGTTTGTAATGCATGTCGATCAATTGAGAAGCGCAAAGAAATCGACTGGTGTCAGCGCAAAACTGAACTTCTTGATGTGCTGGCAAGACATCGTCGAAATGGAAGCAACTGGGATTGCATCGTGCCGGTAAGTGGAGGTAAAGATAGTACGTACCAAGTCATACGCATGTTGCAACTTGGACTTAATCCGTTATGCGTGACTTCGCACACTTGCGATCTGTCGGATATTGGCCGTGCGAATATTGAGAATCTGAAGCGGCTTGGTGTTGACCATGTTGAATTTTCGCCCAACCCGCTTGTGCGCGCGAAGCTGAACCGTATCGGATTGACAGAAGTTGGTGACATCTCATGGCCTGAGCATGTTGGAATATTCACTATTCCTGTCCGGGCTGCGGTTCAGTTCAATGTGCCGCTTCTTGTGTGGGGCGAGAACTCTCAAAACGAATATGGCGGACCTGCAGCGGCAGCGGACAACAACGTCCTGACCCGCCGCTGGTTGGAGGAATTCGGCGGCTTGCTTGGTATGCGAGTTTCTGATCTTTCCGAGACCTATGGAATCGAGCCAAGGCATTTGTTGCCTTATCAATATCCAAGCGATGAAGAGTTACAGCGCGTGGGTGTTACGGGACTTTTCCTCGGACACTACCTTCCTTGGGATGGCCTATCGAACGCGCTAATTGCACAAGCAAATGGGTTTGTAACTTACGCCCAGCCTGTTGAAGGGTCGATGGTTAACTATGAAAATCTGGATAATTGCCAAACTGGAATTCACGATTATTTCAAATTTCTAAAATTCGGTTTTTCTCGTACAACAGATATTGCTTGCTTGCATGTGCGTCGAGATCGCATCACGCGACAGGATGCCATAGAGATCGTGAAGGCGCGCGACGGGAAATTCCCCTGGTCATATCTGGGCAAGCCGCTGGAAGATATCCTTGCGCCGTTGGATATGTCAGTGGATGAATTCATCAAGGTGTGCGACCGCTTCACCAACAAGAAGATATTCAAGCGTGATTCATCGGGCAACCTGGTCAAGGACAAGCACGGCAATCTGGAAAAGCTGAACTACGACAACGTATGAAGATAGCAGTCGTCAACTATGGCATGGGTAACCTGGCCTCGGTTCGCAGAGCATTCGAGGATATCGGGGCCGAAGTCACCATCGCCAACCACCCCGCAGCGCTCTACGATGCGAACCGGATCGTACTGCCCGGCGTCGGCGCTTTTACCGAAGGCATGGAATGCCTGACCGGCTCTGGCTGGGCTTCTGCATTGAGCGAAGTGGTCATCCAGCAGGGCAAACCCTTGCTCGGCATTTGTCTGGGCATGCAAATGCTTGCAACAAGCGGGCATGAGGGCGGCGAAACCAAAGGGCTGGGTTTCATCCCCGGCAAAGTCCAGCGGCTGGATGCGATAGGTTGCAAGTTGCGCATCCCCCACGTTGGATGGAATGACGTGAGTTATCGCAAAGCCGATGTGTTGTTTGACGGCATACCTGATCTTTCGGATTTCTATTTTGTGCACAGCTTTGCGTTTGTTCCAGACAGTCAGGAGCACTTGGTCGCCACGACTTCATACGATTGCGATGTGACGGCAGTCGTGCGCAGTGGCCATATCTTCGGGTGTCAGTTTCATCCGGAGAAAAGCTCAAAGGCAGGAAGACAGATGCTTAAGAATTTCATGAGTTACGTCCCATGCTAAAGATTCGCGTGATTCCCACTTTGCTCTGGAAGAACTTCGGCTTGGTCAAAGGGGTTGGCTTTGACAGTTGGCGCCGGGTAGGGCCGGTTCTCCCCGCGATCAAGGTATATAACTCGCGCGATGTGGACGAGCTGATTCTGGTCGACATTACCGCGTCTATCGAAGATAGCCAGCCGGACCACGATTCGGTCAGTGATTTTTCCGAAGAATGTTCGGTCCCTTTCACTATCGGCGGCGGCATAACGAATCTGCAACAGATCGTTTCTTTGCTGCATGCCGGCGCGGATAAAGTTGCTATCAACAGTGCCGCATATGCAGACCCCGATCTGGTGGAAGCAGCAGCAAAACGCTTCGGCGCGCAGTGCGTGGTCGTCAGCATAGATGCGAAGAGGCATGCGGACGGGGGTTACAGCTGCTACAGCCACGCCGCAACTGTTGATACGGCGAAGACGCCCGTCGAGTGGGCCAAAGAAATGGCGGCGCGCGGCGCGGGAGAGATACTGCTGACTTCGATAGACCGCGATGGGACGATGCTCGGCTACGATCTGGAACTGGTCGAGCAAGTTGCAAAAGCGGTCGATATCCCGGTCATCGCCTCGGGTGGTGCTGGAAATTATGATCATATGATCGAAGTGGTGAAGAATGCAGGAGCCTCCGCAGTTGCAGCTGCCAGCATCTTTCACTTTACCGAACAAACGCCCGCTGGAGCTAAAAATGCGATGCAAGCGGCAGGCATACCGGTGCGCCGGAATTTTGTGAGTAGCCACGCAAGATGAACGTAGTATTTCGCACCGATGCAACTAGCCAGATCGGCACCGGACATTTTATGCGTTGCATGACGCTTGCGGAAGAAATGAAGCACCACAATATACATATCCGTTTTGTCAGTCGCGACCTACCGCAATATCTGCGTGACATGCTTGAAGCCAAGGGAATGGAATTTGTATCACTGGAAAATAGTTCCGCACCCCTTATGGCAGGCGATTTGGCTCATTCGTATTGGCTGAAAGCAAGTCAGGAGCAGGATGCGCAAGCAACGAAACAAGCACTGTCGGGCCAGAAATGGGATTGGCTGGTTGTTGATCACTATGCCTTGGATGCGCGCTGGGAAAGCGCATTGCACCCCTCCGTCCGGCACATCATGGTCATAGACGACATCGCCGACCGGCGCCACGATTGCGAAGTGCTACTGGATCAGAATCTCTATTCAGATATGCAGGAGCGATATGCGGGAAAAGTACCGACGCATTGTCGATTGTTCCTGGGCCCCCGATTCTCACTGTTACGAGACGAATTTCGCGAATCGCGAAAGCAGGCAAGACCGCGCAACGGACAAGTAAAAAGGATTCTGGTATTTTTTGGCGGGGTGGATGCGTGCAATTTTACCGGTCGTGCCATTGAAGCTTTGACTGGAGTAGAAGGCAAAGCATTGCAGGTGGATGTCGTGATTGGCATGCAGCATCCTTACCGTGAGCAGATTGAAATGTTGTGCAAATTGCAAGGATATCATTGCCATGTACAAACCAAACGCATGGCCGAACTGATGGCGAATGCCGATCTTGCAATAGGAGCGGGCGGTTCGGCAATGTGGGAGCGCTGCTGCTTGGGCTTGCCTGCATTGAGTGTGTGCGTGGCGGACAATCAGCGCAAGCAGATCGCAGAAGCCGCAGAACAGGGATTGGTATACGCACTATTCAATGATGACAATCTGGTAAATACGCTTCAGAGTCACATCAGTTTGTTAGTGGAAAATGAACCGCTGCGGAAGTTGATATCAAAAACCGCCATGCAGGAAGTGGATGGTTTGGGAGTCAATCGCGTTGCAGCCGCGTTGTGGGCAAGCGGTATTGAAATCAGAACAGCCAACGAGGAGGACTCGCCAAGGTTGTTTGAATGGCGCAATCATCAAACGATCAGAAAGGTGTCGAAGAACTCGGCACCGATAGCTTGGGCTGATCATCAATCCTGGTTTGCCAAAGTACTGGCAGACAAGAATAGAGTGTTGCTGATAGGGCAAATCGGGAACGAACCCATTGGCGTCGTCCGCTTTGACAAGGAGGGTGAGACTGCTCTGGTGTCGATCTATCTGGTACCGGGAGGCGGATTCACAGGACAAGGTCGTAACTTGTTACTAAGCGCGGAAGAATGGCTCAAGAGACATCGTGTAGACATTAAATCGATCCAAGCTAAAGTGCTGAGCGCGAATACAGTTTCGCAACGCCTGTTCATGGGGGCAGATTACCGGCTCGAATCGATGCATTATTTGAAGGAGCTGTGAAAAAATGAGTGGTGGAATAAAAATTGCTGACAGATTGATCGGACGTGACCATCCACCATTTGTAATTGCCGAAATGTCCGGCAATCACAATCAATCTCTTGTGCGTGCGCTGGAGATCGTCGAAGCGGCGGCCAAGAACGGTGCACATGCATTGAAAATTCAGACATACACGCCGGATACCATGACGCTGGATCTGGATGAAAGAGAGTTTCATATTGGCGATCCAGAGAGCCTATGGGAAGGCACATCGCTATACAAACTTTATAGCGAGGCCTTCACACCATGGGAATGGCACGAGCCGATCTTTAAAAGAGCGCGCGAGCTGGGCATCATAGCTTTCAGCACACCGTTTGATGATACGGCGGTGGATGTTCTCGAAAGCCTGGATGTACCCTGTTACAAGATCGCCTCTTTCGAGAACACCGACTTGCCGCTGATCAGTCGCGTCGCGGCCACCGGAAAACCGCTGATCATCTCCACAGGCATGGCTACTGTCGCCGAGCTTGACGAGACCGTGTGTGCCGCGCGCGAAGCGGGATGCAAGGATTTGATCCTGTTGAAATGTACAAGCACCTATCCGGCCACACCGGAGAACACCAATATCCTGACCATCCCGCATTTGCGTGAACTGTTTGGATGCGAAGTCGGGTTATCCGATCACACGATGGGAGTCGGTGTGTCCGTGGCCAGCGTCGCACTGGGCGCCACGGTGATCGAGAAGCACTTCACCCTCAATCGTGCCGATGGCGGGGTGGACAGTGCGTTCTCTATGGAGCCCTCTGAAATGGTGCAACTTGTGGAGGAAACTGCTCGTGCTTGGCAGGCATTGGGGCATGTGAGCTATGGCCCAACCCAAGCGGAGAAAAAATCGCTACAGTATCGGCGCTCACTGTATGTGGTGCAAGATATAAAGGCAGGTGAAGTACTGACACTCGAAAATTTGCGTGCGATCAGACCTGGTTTAGGGTTGCCACCCAAATATTTGCATCAAGTGCTAGGAAAAAAAGTGAATAGAAATATCCCTAAAGGATATTCGTTTAGTTTGGATATGATTGGCTAAATATTGGGGTGCAGGCTAAGGAAGCTATATGGAGTACGGGGCATCTAAATAATGAAAGTAGATAGAGCAAACCCTTCGGGTGCTAGTTAACTGGTTGGATTTTGGCCCGCTGATCCAATAATTGGAGTCTGAAGTTAAGCAGAACCGAAAATCAGATGGTGCGAGTATGGCATTGGATTGCGGCTTGTTAGGTTAGATCAATCTAAATTTGCTGGAGAGTTATCGTTGAAGCCTGATGCGAAGATTATTTTGAATTCAACTGCTAATACAGATAAACGTTTCTATGACGAAGAGCGTGAGTATTCCGATGAAGCGCTTCGACAGTTTGTAAACAAACAATCTGCGTACATTGATCAGTATCGCGCGCTGCTAGCTGATTACTTTGGCAGTAGGCCGATTCGCGTACTAGAACTGGGTGCAGGTACTTGTGCGTTAAGCTTATCTTTGAGTCAATCACTGATAGTACAAAGTGGCGTGATGTTTGACATCTCGGCTATACGGATGAAGCAGTATGCACCGAGGATTTGCCAGGTACTTGGTATATCACCTCCACCTTTCGAATATGTTGAGGGAGATTTCTCCGACCTTTCCTGCTTTGCAAAAGAGAAATTTGATTTAATCCTATTCGATGCAAGTCTTCATCATGCCCGCTCGATTTGGAACCTTCTTTCTGCATGTAAATCGTTTCTTGCAGCAGACGGAATAATTGTGGCACAACGTGAGCAATATCTTGCTCGGCTGACTGCGGGGTGGGCTCTTAACAGGTTAATGGGCATGGATGAAGTGCGCAGTGGCGTGTCTGAAAATGCATATCTTCGTGAACAATACCTTTATTACTTGAGAGTCTGCGGCTTCGATGCCTGCGCGATCGCAGCGCCAGAGACCAGATTTCAAAAGTTGATTTTCTTTCTCAACGGTCTTGTTTTTAGTAAGTGGGTGCTTATTGCGAAGAGCTCGGATGAGCTAATTGGGGATGAGTTGCCCCAAAATTTGATTTTCGCCAGGTGATGGTGTCGCCGAAGACCCTGCAGATTCTTTTCCTAGAGAATCGCAGTATTACCGACATCTGGAGCGGCGTTGCAAATCTGCTTCAGCCAGATTTTAATTGTCGGTTGCTTCGCTTTAACCGTTCATTCGGAAACAGCTTTCCCGGCATGGTAGTTGATCATGTTATTTCGTCACCCTCTTCCCGTGCGCTGGATCTGAACGTAGAGGATTTTATCCGGAAAATATATCAGACAGATCGAGCTGCATATCTTCACGGTGCCACCGAGCCTGAGATTCGCGGTGCTGTGCTGTCTGTGTTCGAGACGCTCAAGCAGATGAAATTCGACGTGGTCGTTGGCGAAGTAACCTCTGTGTATGAGCGGGCAGTGGAGTTTTACTGCCGAAATAACGGCATTACTTTTCTTGCCCCGATGACTGCGCGCATTCCGCCGGATCGTTTTTTCTTCCTGGATGGTTCGGAGCTTTCTCCGTTGCCGATTGCGGCAGAGCCTGACGAGAAAGGCCCTGTGGATGATGCCGTAGAGGCTGCACAGCGCAATGCCGGAAAGAATGATTTGGCAATGGCTCTCGATCGCCACGTCCGTTTGCGCAACACCCTGCGGACGTTATCAGGATGGCTGAATGGCGAGCGTTTGCATACGCCATCTCCCTGGCACAAGGTTATGTTGAATTGGAAGCGAAAGCGTGCGATATCCAGATTGGCAAATATGCCCTTGGCACGTATTGAAGATATTGATAAACAGTCAATTATTTATTGTATGCACGTCCAGCCAGAAAGCACGCTCGATACCTATAGTCCGGATCTGTGGGATCAAGCAAAGACTGTGCGTGAAATTGCGGAAGCATGCAGAATTGCTCGCCGCCCATTTTTCGTTCGCTCCCACCCGCGGGGCAAACAGGAGCTTTCGTTATACCTGTCAGAAATCCAGACTATCGGCGTGCCGATACTGTCACCGCTGGTGAGCATGCAGGAGGTACTCAGAAGCAAGCCCACTGTAGTGACCGTTTCCGGGACTGTTCTGATTGAGGCTGCCGCTGCAAGCGTTCCAACCGTTGCTCTGGATCATTCATATCTATCATCTTTTCCGGGCGTAACGCAGGTGTCGCTTGCTGACTTCGGTAAAGTCCTTTCAGGTGAGATTGAGTGCACTTCCGCCACGCCGGAGTTACAGCGTGAATGGTTTGAATCAGTGAACCGATTCAGTCATCAAGGGCTGATCTCCCCCCCGGAATGGTCAAGTGAGGCATTGTCGAGCGAAAATTTAGCAAATATTGCCGCCGGGGTAAGACTTGCGGTTAGCTGGTGCATTAAGCGTACAAGGGTCATGCCAGAGTGAGGATGGCGCACTTGTCAAAGGACGATTTGCTAAACTTCTCGGCAAAGCCGTTCATATCGCCTTGCAATGTCCATTGGCAATCATGCAATTGCGTGGTGTGCCATTTTAAAAATTATGAAGGCTTTGTTTCAATATGATTCTCCGCTCATTGGCACTTGCGGCATCGGTAATTTATATCCGCTACTGTTTTTTTCGCGCGCGCTACCGAAGCCGGGAATCTGGGCGCACCGTCTATTTTGCTCGCGGCACATTTACGCGCGATGTTCATGCATTAAAAAAGCATCAGGATGTCTTCATAGATGCAAATATGCTGAGGCGCCTTTTTTCGCTGATTGTTGATTCATATAAGCTCCAACAAATTGTTTGCCTGTACTTTGAAAAATCGCTGCACCAAGCTTTGATGCCGGTTATTGCTGCATTCGTTAGCGAGTGTGAGCGGAGCGTGGTTCGGGGCATTTGCTTTGGCGGAATAGATTATTTTGAAGTGATCATATTTGATAAGAGTGCGCGCGACTGCGGTATGGGGTCTGCCGCCATTTTCCACGAAAATTATACGATCCCATTGGTGGTAAGGCAGACGGAGAATCTTGTATCTTCGTATCCGGAGGTGCCGCAATTTTCCCACGTCTACGCAATTGGCCCGCCTGCAATGGCCATCCTTAAATTGCTATACGCCGATGTTCGCCCTCACGCCTCGGGGAGGTTTCGTTACACCATGGACTGCCGCGAATTTGAACGCGATATTCTTCTAATTCCGTTTTCAGACATTGCATATTTCGCCACGGTTGCCTTTTTGATTACCTATGCCTTAATGCTTGATCTGGTTCAGAGTAAATCCTCATCAATTTTGATTAAACACAAAAATCGTATCGAGCAACGTCGGTTTATCAAATCATTTGGTCATAGTGCAAATGTACGCAATGTCACAAACCCGAGTGCATCAGAACTCTGCGCTACTTCGCGCGTGGTTGTGTGCTTCAACTCCCTTGTATATTTCGAAGCTCTTGCGTGCGGACACTTGATTGCGATCCCCTCTTTTGCCGAAGCAAAGCTGGGCGAAGTCTACTCGCAGCATGCGCCTCTGCCGGAAGCCGGCCAAGCGGGTATTCGTTATTTTTCGTCCATCACAGATTTGGAGGAAATTTTACGTGCGGCTCGAACACTGTTGCCAACAGACAGGCTTCAATGGGCTGAGTCGCGGCGCAAATTACTTGCTGAATCGTTCTACTGAAATATGATTAACTACTTACCTGACATTATCCGGATCGTTGATCGCCGCACGCTTCTGGCACTAATAGCTACATCCTTGATAATTTCAATTCTTGAAGCGGCAAGTATTTCGGCAGTGATTCCGGCGCTCAACGTTATTTTGACAGATCGTATTCCGGATAATCTGATCGCTCTTCTCCAAGCCGTTGGAATCTATGCAATCGCTACCCAAAAAATGGCAATATTGTTTGCGATTGTCCTTGTGTTCTTGTTAAGGGCGCTAATTCTTAGCGGGATTCTTTTCTATCAATCGGGTCTTGTCTTCGGCGCGCAGACGCGCTTGTCAAACTTGCTATACAACACTTATTTGCGATCCCGCTTCGAGGCGTTGAGTAAAGTGTCCACAGCGGAAATTACCAAAGCATCAACTACCGAGCTGGCGAATTTGACCGGGGGCGTGCTCTTGCCGATGGCGGCACTGTGCAGTGAATTGGCATTAGTAGTGGGGGCGATGTTTGTGCTGTTGCTGGTTCAGCCAGCCACGGCGGCAACGTTGATTGCCATTACGGTTATTTTAGCCATGCCGGTGCTTGCGATGAACAGCAAGCGCCTTTCCCATCTTGGCAGAGTGCGCCATCAAATGGAGGGGGACCGTACGCGCTTTGCCCAAGAGATTACCGGCAGCATCCGCGAGGTAAAGGTGTATGAAATGGAACCGCAATTGCTCAGCGCTATTGACGGTACGAATATAACCTATGCGCACGTTATGGCACGCATAAATTTTCTGCAAAACTTCCCACGTATATATTTTGAAGCGGCTGGATTGTGTGTGTTGTTAACACTTTGTGGTATACAACTCTACAAAGGTTTGTCGTCGACGGAGATTTTGACTTTTCTAATGCTTTCCGGGTTTGCAGCATTTCGCGCTCTGCCGTCGATAGCCAAAATTCTTGCGCAATTGCAAACATTGCGTTTTTACCGACCCACACTAACCAACTTCCTTAATTTGCTTGCTGAGCTTGGCGCCACGCATGAGGCTGTAAAACTTGCGTCATCTGATGATGAAACTTCACGGCCAGCACATTCCTCTGCACCATGTGCGATTCGTATAGTTGCTCATGATGCCTCATATGCCTATTCAGATGGATTGCCTCACGTATTTCAGAATGTTTCATTTGAGTTGCGTTCGGGGCAGATTATCGGTTTGGTCGGGCCGAGCGGCATTGGCAAGTCGACATTACTTGACTGCATCATTGGTCTGCGCAGTTTGAGTGGCGGCTCAATCTCAATTCTTGAGAATGAAGGGTTGGCCTCAACCAAAGCGCAGGTCGCGTATGTGCCCCAAACCCCAGTGGTTTTTGAGGCTACAGTTTGGCGCAATCTAACACTTGAACAAAAGGACCCAATTGATCCGCCGATAATTGATGCTAGTATTGCACATGCCCTTTCCACATCGGGTTTTGGTGAAGTAATGAAGGCGCGTGAACTTGAAATGTTGAGCCGGATTACCGAAAGCGGTCGAAACCTTAGTGGTGGCCAGCGCCAGAGATTGGCGCTGGCGCGTGCGCTTGTGCGGCAAGGTAACTTGTTGGTACTCGATGAAGCTACCAGTGCTCTGGACGTGGCATCGGAGGATAAGATTTATGACGAAATTCGCGGTGGTGGACGTGACCGCATCGTGATTATCGTCACGCACCGACCACAATTGCTGAAATACTGTGATCAAGTAATCGAAATGCTTCCTGGTGGCAAAGTCAGCATTAGGGGCAAATCAGCGCATGGGGATGCTTCATTTTGACCACCTCTACCGCTGATTTATTGCGCAGGCCGGTTAATCCGCTAGCCGTCCCTCAAAGGTGTGTGGCTGATTCGCTCAGCTCGTTGCCCACCAAGGCTTTCAGGCGGGTTTCCAAGCGGAAAATATTTTCTTCCAAGAATCAGTCCGCCAGAACCTGATTTCATGCGGGTTTCGGCAGAGCTCAAAATATTTTCACACACCTTTGCGGAACGGCTAGGTTAATCCGCAGACTTTTTTGCGTAGTGCGATGATATTTGAGGCCGCGCTTGCGACTATTTAACTTTGCCACCTCTCAATATTCGCTGAGACTAATTCGGGCGATTTCGTGGTTTGGTTAATTGTGCATGGGTGCCGGAATATGTCGAGACGATGTGGTTAATGCTTCAGCAGGAAACTGCCGCTGATTACGTTATAGCCACAGGAGAGACGCACACGCTTGAGTCGTTTGTTTCAACAGCTTTTGCATTTTATGGCCTTGACTGGAAAAGGCATGTTGATCAAGACCCGGCCCTTTTCCGTCCCACCGACTTATCGATCAGTCTGGCGGACCCGAGCAGTGCTGCCAAAAAGCTTGGCTGGAAAGCCAAGTTCAGGATAGATGATGCAATTTCGGGGATGGCGAAGGAATTCCAGGAAAAGCCCATAGAGCAGTTGGCCGATTAATTCACAGACATCGTTTATTTGAGAATTTAGAAAGATTTTTAAGGAGCATTCGTTGTGACTTTATCGGTTCTGCATGTTTACCGTACTTATTTCCCTGATCCGTCCGGAGGGTTGCAAGAGGCAATTCGCCAGATTGCACTGGCAACAAAAAATCAGGGAGTGGAGAACACAATATTCACTCTTTCGCCGCGACCGGAACCAAGCGTTTTACTTCAGCCTGAGGCACGCGTAGTCCGTAGCCGTTCCTGGGCAGCTCCAGCATCATGCGATCTGGGTGGTATCTCATCATTTGCGCGTTTTTCCAAAGCATGCAAAGAATCTGATGTGGTCCATTACCAGTTTCCCTGGCCCTTTGCGGATGTGCTGCACTCGGTGGTGAGGCCGGTGCTTCCGGCGGTGATGACCTATCATTCGGATGTGGTGCGCCAGAAGTTATTGGGAAAGCTTTATGCCCCATTGATGTGGAAGATGTTACGGTCGATGCGCTTTGTTATCGCTACGTCTCCGGCCTATGCGCAAACAAGCCCGGTGCTGTCGCACCCGGATATTCGCGATAAGGTGAGAGTGATTCCACTAGGTATTGATGAAAATTCATATCCCAAAATTGGCGATGATAGTATTTTCAAGCGCCTCGACATTGGTGAAGAAGAGCCATATTTCTTATTCATTGGTGTTTTGCGCTATTACAAAGGAGCGCAATTTCTGGTGGAAGCGGCTAAAACTTTAGGTGTTAAGGTGTTGATAGCCGGTACGGGGCCTGAAGAAGCAGGTTTGATTTCGCTTGCGGCTGAAGTTGGAGTGGATAATGTTATTTTTGTAGGGCAGGTGACTAATGCAGAAAAAGTTGCTCTGTTGAAACGATGTCGGGCTCTGGTGCTTCCTTCACACTTGCGATCAGAGGCCTATGGCATGGTGCTGGTGGAGGCGGCAATGTTTGGTCGTCCATTAATTTCCTGTGAAATTGGAACTGGGACTTCATATGTAAATGAGAATGAAGAAACAGGTTTTGTGGTCGAGCCAGAATCCCCCGAAAAGTTGAGTTTGGCCATGAATATTCTGCTAAAAGATAAAAAATTATCTGACGAGATGGGCTGTGCCGCACGGGCGCGATATGAGCGACTTTTTTCAGGCCAAGCATTGGGGCAAGCCTATGCGGCGCTATTTCGTGAGGTAGCTGACGCATGAGTTCCCTAGACTAACAAGGGCGGAGCGAATAACCGTGGCCAAGCGGCTGGCTCTCAACCTCACTCGACCTGCAGCCCGGCAAGTTCCAGCAACAGCATAACCTGCGCGCATTTCGGCGCGGCGCGTGGCCTTACGGATGTATTGGCCTTCCGCATCCATGTCCCACGCCTGGCAGTTGTCCCGCAGATAAACCTTCAGCCCCTCTTCGATCACGCGCTTCTTGAGCTTCCTGTCGAGCAACGGGAAGCATACCTCGATACGGCGGAAAAAATTTCGATCCATCCAGTCGGCGCTGGCGAGATACACGTCATGCGCGAGGTTGTTGCGGAAGTAGAAGATGCGCGTGTGTTTCAGAAAGCGGCCAATCACCGAGCGCACGCGGATGTTCTCGGACAGGCCCGGCACACCGGGGCGCAGCGCGCACACACCGCGCACGACGAGATCCACCTTCACGCCCGCCCGTGAGGCTTCGTACATCCGAACAGATTTTGCAGACACTGTCTGCAAAATCTTCACCCCTCGCAATTCATCAGGCACAGTCTGAAAAATCGGTTGCCAAACCGATTGCGCAGGCTGCTTCTGCACAAGCCTCCGACCTCGCCACACTCGCCTCTTGTTTCCCGCTCCCCTGGCCGGCCTATGTCCGTCTTTTGTCCGTCAGGAACACTGCTTTCCGCGCATTTTACGAAACCGAAACCCTGCGCTGCGGTTGACCGAGCTTAAAACTCGCATACATGCTGCGCTACGTGCAGTCAACAAAGAACTGATTAGCTAACCATGTGCCTTTTTTGTTGCGCAGGCATAATACAAATTCTGGAGTATTTGCCAATTACACTGGTTTCAGCATCAACGATTTTACGACTTGTTGAGAGGTGGCTCCAAGAAACTGGACAGCCCGATAAGCGATATCCTTGCTCAATCCAAACCGTGAATGTCACGGCCAACAAAGGAGCAAGCGCATGCCGGAGGTCATTTAACTTTGCGGGCATGGCCTCCTTGACGTGAAACCCAAGCACACAATAGACGGCCTATATTTATTGGATGATAATCGTCCATTGAGTGGATGATTATCATTTGATATAATTTCAACATGTACACAAGGCATATTCTCCCGCTACTCAATGAAGCGCTCGCAGACACGCCCGTTGTATTGTTGAATGGTGCGCGTCAGGCCGGGAAAAGCACCCTGGTTCAATCGCTTTCTGCCAAAAACAATCGCCGCTATTTAACGCTGGATGATCATGT
>FZPX01000248.1_pt1 | contig 35058 bp, 33 predicted proteins | sample 1534791 | NCBI WGS metagenome assembly FZPX01 (sample SAMEA104161951, study PRJEB21768) | metagenome | biome: subterrestrial habitat; feature: phreatic zone; material: underground water | place: France | collected 2016-06-01 | depth 60 m | reverse complement strand
AAGTCGGGTAGCGCATCCATATAGGATTCGGAATAGCGGTTGCCGTGGAAGAACTCCTGCCACTGCCGCACCATGCCAAGGTAACGATTGTTCAACACGATGACCTTGAGCGGCAGCCGGAACTGCTTGCAGGTAGACAACTCCTGGATGTTCATCTGGATGCTGCCCTCGCCGGTCACACAAGCGACGGTCGCATCGGGGTGAGCCATCTGCACGCCCATCGCGGCAGGCATGCCGAAGCCCATGGTGCCCAAGCCGCCGGAATTGATCCAGCGGCGCGGTTGGTCGAATTTGTAATATTGCGCCGTCCACATCTGGTGCTGCCCGACATCGGAGGTGATGAAGGCATCGCCACGGGTGACCTCATACAGCTTTTCGATCACGAATTGCGGCTTGATGATTTCATCCGAATTTTTATAGCCCAGGCAACGCTTGCCGCGCCATCCCTCGATCTGCGCCCACCACGCCGCGAGTGCCTGCTGCTCGGGTTTTTGCTTGCTGCCATGCAACACTGCCAGCAGGTCGCCCAGCACATGCGCCACGTCACCGACAATCGGCACATCCACCTTCACCCGCTTGGAAATGGAGGAGGGATCAATGTCGACGTGAATAATCTTGCGTTTTTCCCGGTTGAAGTGCTCCACGTTGCCGATCACGCGGTCATCGAAACGCGCGCCCACGGCCAGCAGCACATCGCAATGCTGCATCGCCATATTGGCTTCCAGCGTGCCGTGCATGCCCAACATGCCGAGAAACTGTTTGTCCGTCGCAGGATAACCACCCAAACCCATCAGGGTGTTGGTGCAGGGAAAGCCCAGCATGCGCACCAGTTCAGTCAATTGCTTGGAGGCATCGGACAGGATCACCCCGCCACCGGCGTAAACCATGGGCCGTTTGGCTCCCAGCAACAGTTGCGCGGCTTGTTTGATCTGGCCCACTTCGCCATGCTGCGCCGGATGGTAGGAGCGGACGCTCACCGAAGACGGATAATGAAACTCTGCTTTCTGGTTCGAAACGTCCTTCGGTATATCCACCAGCACGGGTCCGGGACGTCCGCTCCTGGCAAGATAAAAAGCTTTCTTGATGGTGTTTGCGATTTCATTGACGTCCTTGACCAGGAAATTATGTTTCACGCATGGCCGGGTAATACCTACGGCATCCACCTCCTGAAATGCGTCTTCACCGATGGCGCGTGTCGGAACCTGGCCGCTGATAATCACCATCGGGATGGAATCCAGGTAGGCAGTCGCTATGCCGGTGACCGCATTGGTTACACCCGGACCCGAGGTGACCAAAGCAACACCCACCAGATCCGTAGAACGCGCATAGCCATCGGCTGCATGCACTGCGGCCTGTTCATGGCGGACTAGGACATGTTTGATCTTGTCCTGATTGAACAGCGCGTCATAAATAAACAGGACAGCACCGCCCGGGTAACCGAATACGTATTCGACCCCCTCCTCCTGCAAACACCTGATGGCTATTTCCGCCCCCGTCAGTTCCATATTCGGACTACCTTGGCAAACAATAATGAAGAACCGCGCAAGATAATGGTTAGACGCATTTTGGTCAACCCCCAGAAGCGATCAAAAAGCATCCAAAAGCCAGCCGGAATTGCCTGACCACACCATGTGTGCCGTAATTTGATAGTATTCGACGCTCATCAATACAGAGTAATTCAAACTGGCCAGCCACGACGAAATTTCCCGATTTCTCGCTGAGACCGAGCGCCGCGCCTACAAACACGCGCTGTTCGCGGTACGGGACGAACACATGGCGCTGGATATCGTGCAGGACGCCATGCTTAAGCTCGTTGACAAATATGCTGCGAAACCGCCAGAGGAACTGCCCTTGCTGTTCCAGCGCATCCTGCAGAACACCATCCGCGACCATTATCGCAGGCAGAAAGTGCGCTCGATGTGGACCACGCTGATGTCCTCGCTGGTTCCGCAACATGAGGATTCCGACCACGATCCGCTGGACACACTGCAAGACAAAGATAACAATAGCCAGGCGCTTGCCCCGGACGCCTCCTTGGGACAATCGCAACTAATTGCTTTGATTGAAGAAGCATTAATGAACCTGCCTGCACGTCAACGCGAAGCCTTCCTGTTGCGTTACTGGGAAGATATGGATACTGCGGAAACTGCGACGGCCATGGGTTGTTCCGAAGGCAGTGTCAAACAACACTGCTCCCGTGCCACCCACGCGCTCGCAGCCGCATTGAAGGCGAAAGGAGTCAACTGATCATGGACCAGAAATTTTACCCCGAGCATGTCAAGCAACTGCTCAACCGCTCACTGGGCCGGCTCGACCAGCCGACGCTGGCCCGGCTGCGCGATGTGCGTATACAGGCATTGGCGCGCTATGACGCACGCAGCGCTGCCCCTATTTTTGCCTGGGCGGGGAATTGGCACGTTGCCGGTTCGCATCACAAATCCTATTACGGGGCTATCGTTGTGCTACTCATTGCCCTTCTGTTCAGTGGTACTGCCTACTGGCACCAAGCAACAGACCATGATGTCAGCGACGTGGATATTGCCATCCTGACTGATGATCTCCCGATCGAGATGTATGTGGACTAACCACGAATGATAAGGATTCTTTTTTCAGCTCTGGCGATTTGTATTACCCTTCTGCTACAGGCAAACTTGGCTGTAGCAGCCCCCTTTAAATCGTGGGTTCAACTTACCCCCATGCAGCAAGAAGCTTTGCAACCCCTGTCCACTCAATGGGATTCACTATCCACCAAATTACAAAAAAATCTGTTGAATGCCACCAAGCGCTATCCGAAACTCACGCCGGAGCAAAAACAGCGATTTCAAAACAGGCTTGAAAAATGGAGCAAACTGACCCCGGAACAGCGTAAACGCGCCAGAGAAAAATTCAGCGCCTTCAGCAAAGTGCCCACGGAACACCGCGAACAGGTCAAACAAATGGTGCGAGAGCAGGAAGCCAGCAAAGCGGCCGCAAGCGGCGTCCCGCCCGTCAAGCCAGCGCCTTAGCCCAAGTGTTCTTCCAGAGATGGTCGTTTAACAACAAAGGGACACCATAAGATTGGCGGCTCCGCTAACCGGCAAGCCGGATGTGGAGTTGTGCGAGTTGATCCGGACAGGTTGCCCATCCCTGATTACCCCACTTCAACACCAAAGGTACGCAATTTTCTATGCGGCATAGCCGCATGAAAATGGTCAGCGCCGCTCGGTCCACCACAGCGTCATTCCTGCCAGCAGCAAAAACAGCATAGGCATCGCGATAGCGCTCAGTAAGGGTTGCCACTCATTTAGCGCACCCAAACTGGCGAATAACCGGCCAACAAAATGAAAAACCAGCCCCAGCACGATGCCACCAAATATCTTGGCGCTGATACCGCCTTCACGCCGGTGATGTGCGGCAAACGGCAGGGCCAGCAACATCATTACCAGCACCGCAAACGGGTATATCAGCTTGTTCCACATGGCAATCTCGAAGCGTGCCGTTTTCTGGTGGTTGTCGCGCAGATGCTGGGTGTACTGATAAAGATTCCACGCCGACATTTGCTCCGGCACCACCAGCAGCACACTCAGAATGTCCGGGTTTAGCACCGAGCGCCATTCCAGATGCGCCAGGTTGCTTACTGTCGTGCCCTGCATGTTGAAGTGTGTCTGCGTCACCTCTTCCAGTTGCCAGCGGTTCTGCTCCACAAAGTTCGCACGTTTTGCCGCCGTAATGACCCGCAGATGGAAACTGTCGTCAAATTCGTAGATACTGATATTCAGCAGCGAAGTATCCGGCAGCACATTCTTCACATTCACAAAATTGTTCTCGTCCTTTACCCACACCCCGGAGCGAAATTCTTTCAGCGACACCTCGGCATTCTGCGCCTTGAGCCGCAGGCTCTGCGCCAGTCGCTCGCTGGGCGGCGCAATCAACTCGCCGCACAGGTAACTCAACAGCACCAAAGGCAGGCCTATCTTGAATAAAGCGCCCACCATTTGCTGCAATGAGGTGCCGGAAGAACGATACACAACCAACTCGGAATTCGCCGCCATTTGCACCAGCGCAAAAATGGTACCGATCAGGATCGCCACTGGAAACAGTTCATAGATATGGCTGGGTACGGTCAAAAACACAAACAGCAATACATAGCCCAGGTGATAATCACCGTGGCCCATCACACTCAACTCATGGATCAGGTCGAGAAAGGAGAACAGTGCCAGCAGAGCCGCGAATACCAGCGCAATGCTGGCATAAATCTCGCGTGCCAAGTAACGGGTCAGCAGCTTCATCGCACCAAACGCCGCAAGGAAAACACCGATAGCCTGCGATAGAACAACCATGCCATCAGTGCAAACATCAGCGCGTGGATACCGGCCAACCCCATAACCGGGCCAATCTTGCCTTGCCCCACCCACGCATTGGTCACGCTGATCATGTTGTTGTAAAACATATAAATCACCAGCGCCATAACTAGATTAAGCGAGCGCCCGGCACGCGGGTTGACAAAACTCAGCGGAATTGCCAGCAGTGTCAGGATCAAAGCGCTGAGCGGCAGCCCCAGCCGCCACTCCAGCTCAGCCATATTCCAACTATTGCGGTTTTGCAACAGATGCAGAGTCGATAGAGATTGCTGCCGGGCCACCACTTGTTTGGCTTCCACCGCCTCAATGCGCATGGCATAACGCTCGAACTCGACTACCCTGAAATCATATTGGCCGGGTGTGCCCTCATAACGCGTGCCGTTCAACAACACAATAAAGTGGTCGCCATTCTCAGCGATTTCCTGCAACCCCTGCTTGGCCACCATGATACCGATCCTGCCGTGCTGCACCGATTGCACAAAGATTTTGCCGACACGTTTTTCCCCTGCTTTCAAGTTTTCGATAAAATACACGCGGCCATCATGTTTGGATTCGCGGAATGCGCCCGGCATAGCTGCGGAAATATCATCACGGTTATCCAGCCTGTGCTTGAATTCCTCCGCCTTGGATAATGCCCAGGGCGACAGCACCAGGCTTAACAGCGCAATCAAGCCCACCACCGGCAACGCATACCATAAAACCGGGCGTATCCAGCGCGTCAACCCTATGCCGGAACAGAACCACACCACCATCTCGCTGTCGCGGTAACTGCGCGTCAACGTCAGCAACACCGACATATACAGGCTGATGGAAAGCAGCACCGGCAGATAATTCAGGGCGTAAAAACCCATCAGCGCCAGGATGCCTTCCACCGCCAAGGCGCCACCGACTGCCTCACCCAGCAAACGGATAAGCTGGGAGAGGACTACGATACCGAGCAGGATAGCGAATATCGGCACCCCCATGCCTGCAAACTCACGTACCAGCGCACGGTGAAAGATGCCGGTGCGCGGCGGCTTTGACTTTTGCCTGTAAGTTTGCGGATAATCCGGCATCTGGCGCAGTATTTTGGACTGAAGGAAATTTATAAGGAGAAGCAAGTGGAATTTAGCATAAAACAAGGCAACCCGGAAAAGCTGCGGAGCGGATGTGTGGTAGCTGGCGTATATGAGGGCGGCAAACTGTCTGGGGCGGCGCAAGCGCTGGACAAGGCAGCCGGAAACTCTCTCAGCAACATCATTGCGCGCGGCGACATGAGCGGCAAGGCAAGCTCCACACTCCTGCTGCAAAAGATTCCCGGCATCACTGCCGAACGTGTGCTGCTGGTCGGCCTGGGCAAGCCAAGTGAATTGAACAGCAAGAGTATCGTGGATATCTTGCGTGCCACTTTCAGTGCGTTGAATGCCACACCGGTCAAAGATGCCGTGCTGTATGTCGTTGATGAGGATGTCGGGAAAGATGCCGCCTGGGTCATCAAACAGGCCGTGTTCGCCGCCGCCGAGAGCACTTACCGCGCTGACAGCCTGAAGAGCAAGCCCGCCAAACCCGCAACCTTGAACAGCATCACCTTCGCCACTTCGGGCAAACCCGCCGCTGGACTGAAAGCCACGCTCGTCCAGGCAGCGGCGATCGCGCGGGGCATGAATCTGGCCAAGGATCTCGGCAACCTGCCGGGCAACATTTGCACGCCGGGCTATCTTGCCGCCAGGGCTCTGGCCTTGTCCAAAGCGCACAAAACCATCAAGACCAGCGTGCTGGAAGAAAAGCACATGCAGAAACTGGGTATGGGTTCGTTGCTCTCCGTCACGCGCGGCAGCGAGCAGCCCGCCAAACTCATCACGCTGGAATACTGCGGGGCGGATAAAAAACACAAACCCATAGCCCTGGTCGGCAAGGGCATCACCTTCGACAGCGGCGGCATCTCGCTCAAGCCGGGCGCCGAGATGGACGAAATGAAATACGACATGTGCGGGGCGGCCAGCGTGCTCGGCACGATGCAGGCCATCGCCGAGATGGGGTTGAAACTGAATGTGGTCGGTGTGATTCCCTCCTGCGAAAACCTGCCCAGCGGGCGCGCCACCAAGCCCGGCGACATCGTCACCTCGATGTCCGGGCAGACCATCGAGATTATCAACACCGATGCCGAGGGCCGCCTCATCCTGTGCGATGCGCTGACCTATACGGGTAAATTTCAGCCGGACACGGTAGTGGATATCGCTACGCTCACCGGCGCCTGTGTCATCGCGCTGGGCCATGTAGCCAGCGGCTTATTCAGCAACCAGGAATCGCTCGCCGGTGAGTTGCTCGCGGCGGGCGAACAAACTTATGACCGCGCCTGGCAGTTGCCGCTGTGGGAGGACTACCAACCGCTGCTGGACAGCAACTTCGCCGACATGCAGAACATTGGCGGGCGGGCGGGGGGCACGATCACAGCGGCCTGCTTCCTGTCGCGCTTCACCAAGGATTACCGCTGGGCGCACCTGGACATCGCCGGCACCGCATGGAAATCCGGCAAGGAAAAAGGCGCGACCGGGCGTCCCGTGCCGTTGCTGGCGCAATACCTGATCAACTGTGCGGCTGCAAAATAAACCATGCGGAAAAACGATTCGTATTTCTTCCGTGCTTTCGGTAGCCACGCTGACTGCGATAAGTTAATTTGCTGAATCATGGCAGGTGTAAAAATTAGGCACTACTAAAACTATCTAAACGACTAGAGGGAACCTCTAAAAAAGCCCAACGAGAAGGCCGCCTGATAGTCTTTGTCGACGAGTCGGGGATCAGCGAGAGACCCACCCGAGTGCGCACTTGGGCACTCAAGGGACAGACGCCCATCATCCAGTTTCACTTCAACTGGAACCATGTTTCGGTCATCGCTGGACTCACGCGCACCAACTGCTTGTTTCGACTGTACGAAGGCAGCATCAAAAAAGAGGAGATCGTCGGCTTCCTCAAGGCGCTCAAGGCTCACTTGAAGCAGCCCCTGTTGGTCATCTGGGATGGCTTGAGGGCGCATCGCAGCCGATTGGTGCGCGAGTATCTGGACAGCTTGGCCGGATACATCCAAATCGCATTCCTGCCGCCGTACGCGCCGGACTTGAACCCCGTGGAGTACCTGTGGGCGTGGCTCAAACGACACGCCATGGCCAACTACTGCCCCGACAATCTGAGTGATTTGCATATGACCGCGCGCAACAAGCTCAGGAGCGCTCAAAAACGCCCCTCTATTATTGCCGCTTGCTGAATCAATGGGGTCAGACACGATTGATAATTAATTAAACGCGCTGTATAGTTCTCTCTGCTAACCAAGGAGAGATAACAATGGCGCGCCTACCCCGATATGTCATCCCCGGCCAGCCGCAGCACGTCATCTTGCGCGGCAATAACCGCACCGAAATATTCTGTACCGATGCCGACTACCAGTTCTACCTGGAAAAGCTCCGGCAAGCCTGCGCCACCCACGGCTGCGAACTTCACGCCTATGTGCTGATGACCACCCACGCCCATTTGCTGATAACCCCGAATGAAGAGCAAAGCCTTGCCAAGGCCATCCAGATGCTGGGGCGCTACTATGTCCAGTATTACAACTACAGTTACCAGCGCACCGGCACCCTGTGGGAAGGCCGTTACAAAGCCACACTGATCGACAGCGAAACCTATCTGTTGACCTGCATGCGCTACATCGAGTTAAATCCCGTGCGGGCGGACATGGTCGCGCACCCGTCCGAGTATCCCTGGTCAAGCTATCGCCACAACTCACTGGGGCAAGCGAATGAACTCATTACGCCACACAGCGAATACCGGCGTTTGGGCAAGACAGACGAAGAACGCCAAGCGGCATACCGGCAACTATTCAAGCACCGTATACCGGAAAACAGCCTCGCCGAAATACGCGAAGCAACCAACAAGGCATGGGTGCTGGGAAATGACCGGTTCAAACAACGCATCCAGGCCAAGTTGGACAGGCGGGTTGAGCCGAAAGCCAGAGGCGGGGACAGGAAATCGGAAAAATTCAAAATCAATCGAGTCTGACCCCATTGTTTTGACCCCATTGTTTGCTGACCCCATTGTTTCTTGTTTTACGATTGTGCTCCACCCCGGTTTGTCTGACATCTTGTAATATATATCTTCGTATGTATAATTCGATCTGTGAACTTCACGTGGCGGGAATCCAAGCGCAAGACCAACCTTAAAAAACACGACTTTGATTTTGCCCAGTCCGAACAGGTATTCAACGGCCCGACAATCACGGAAGAAGATTCCCGCGATTACCAAGGCGAACAGCGTTTCAATACCACCGGATTTTTAGGAACTACTATAGTGACGATTAGCCATACCGAAACAGAAAATGAAATTCACGTTATTTCCATGCGAAAGGCTGAACTCCATGAAATCGAAACCCTCTCTCACTACCTCTAAGCCTCCCCGCCTGCGGGTGGGCTTGAAAGATGTCAGCCGCGAGGAGTTTTCCACGGCGTTAAATGCCCAGCTTGGCAAGCAGCGTGTCTCGATTATGCTGGACGGTTCAATCATTGCGTTCTTTAAAGCCAAGGCAGGGGAGCGCGGGTACCAGACCCTCATCAATCAGGCACTCCACCAAGCTATGATGGGCGAGCAGATAGAATCCACGCTACGACGTGTGATCCGCGAAGAACTGCATTCGGCTTAAGTGTTCAGCCATCTCGCTCGTCAAAAGCCTGACGATAGGTCTGATTAACGGGAAGCATTGGTCAGCCGTAATCACTTATAGAAAAGCAAATGTCCGACTAATTTCTGTTCGTCGTTCACGGCCTGAGGAGGTTTAGTTATATGAAAGCTAAAATTTTTGACCAACAGTTTGACAAGGGTATTGATATTACCGATTCACTGGACTTATCCAAATCGAAGCGCGTGTTGCAAGTGCAAAAGCGCGTTAATGTCGATTTTCCTACGTGGATGATCGAATCATTAAATCGAGAAGCGAGAAAGCTTGGCGTAACCCGGCAATCCATTATTAAAGTGTGGCTTGCCGAACGTCTCGAAGCATTGCCTCTATCAGGCACGAAGAGTTGAAGGGCGTCGGCTTAATCTGCCGAACCGCCGGATATGAGAAGCGATTTGACAGCAGCAATGAACGGTCTCTTGCATGCGAAACCTGACTCCGCCCCTTGGCATTTGGTAACCTCGAATCCCTTCCTGCCTTTGCTATAATTATGCGATCTTTCATTAACCGCTTTTTCATCCGTGACCAAAGTTGATTTCTATACCGGCTCGACCGACAAGCTGCGCACGGCTTGCCAGTTGAGCCACAAGGCGATGCAGAACGGCCTGCGCGTGCTGCTGCACACCCCGGACGAGACCACCGCCAGCGCGCTGGACAAGCTGTTGTGGCATTACCCGGCCATTGCCTTCATCCCGCATTGCCGCAGCCACGAGCCTGCGGCGTCCGACATGCCGGTGGTGGTCGGGGGCCAGGGCGAAGCCTTCCCTCACAACGAAGTACTGATCAGCCTGCACACGAGTTGCCTGCCGTTCTTCAGCCGCTTCGAGCGCCTCATCGAAATCGTCAGCGAGGATGTGGAAGATGCTCGTCTAGGGCGCGAACGTTATGGCTTTTACCGTGACCGAGGTTACGAAATGCGCCATTTTGATTTGCGCAAATCAGCCAGCCAAACATGACAAAATCACCCAAGCAAGCCTATGAATTCACCAGTCTGCCGGTGCTGACCGATGCGCTGGATACGAAAACAGAAATCCCTGTCCTCACCGAGATACTTGCCGAACAAATCCCCGCACTCATCAAGCAAACTGCCGCATCCGCGCCTTTGTCCGATGTGGAATGCCAGTGTCTCGCCGCACAGATTGCACCCCAACTGGAAATGCTGCTACGCAACAAACTTGCCACTCGGTTTGACGCGCTATGGCAGGATGCCTGGCGCGAAGTGCAAACCGGTTTGCCTGGCCTGATCCGCACCCAGCTTGCCGCTCCGCCAACATCACCGCCATCCATTGCCCCATCCGGTAAAGAATCCCCAACTGATATAATCGCGCCCCTTCCCGCAACAGCGGAAACTCTGAAAACGAATACGATCACAATGGAACTCGCAAAAAGTTTTGAACCGCAGGCAATCGAAGCGCATTGGTATCCTGAGTGGGAGAACGCCGGCCACTTTCAAACCAGGCTGGAGAGCAGCAAGCCCGCCTACTGCATCATGCTGCCGCCGCCCAATGTGACCGGCACGCTGCATATGGGTCACGCCTTCCAGGACACGCTGATGGACGCGCTGATCCGCTACCACCGCATGAAGGGAGACAACACGCTGTGGCAGCCGGGCACAGACCATGCGGGCATCGCCACGCAGATTGTGGTGGAACGCCAGCTCGATGCGCAGAATATTTCACGCCACGACCTGGGGCGCGAAAAATTCCTCGATCGCGTGTGGGAGTGGAAAGAAGAATCCGGCTCCACCATCACGCGCCAAATGCGCCGCCTCGGCGCTTCCTGCGACTGGTCGCGCGAACGGTTTACCATGGATCAAGGGCTGTCCGAGGCCGTCACCGAGGTGTTCGTCAAACTCTATGAAGAAGGGCTGATCTATCGCGGCAAGCGCTTGGTCAACTGGGATCCGGTGCTGGGCACCGCCGTGTCCGACCTGGAAGTGGTGGCGCAGGAAGAAGACGGTTCGATGTGGCATATAGCCTACCCGCTGGAAACCGGCGTGGGCGCGCTGATCGTCGCTACGACGCGACCGGAAACCCTGCTCGGCGACGTCGCCGTGGCGGTGCATCCCGAAGACGCGCGCTACAAGCACCTGATCGGCCAGCGCTTGAATTTGCCTCTCACCGGCCGTTCCATTCCCATCATCGCAGATGAATATGTTGATCCGGCCTTCGGCACCGGCTGCGTCAAAATTACCCCGGCACACGATTTCAACGACTACGCGATGGGGCAGCGCCACAATCTCGCCCCGATCAGTATCTTGACGCTGGATGCAAAGATCAATGAACACGCCCCTGCCCCTTATCAAGGGCTGGATCGTTTCGACGCACGCAAGAAAATTCTGGCCGATCTGGAAGCGCAGCAACTGCTCGCCGCCACCAAACCGCACAAGCTGATGGTGCCCAGAGGCGACCGCAGCCATGCGGTGATCGAACCCATGCTCACCGACCAGTGGTTCGTGAAAATGGATGGCATGGCGCAACGCGGCCTGCAAGCGGTGGCAGACGGCGAAATCAAGTTTGTTCCGGAAAGCTGGAGCAACACTTACAACCAGTGGCTGAACAACATCCAGGATTGGTGCATCTCGCGCCAACTGTGGTGGGGCCATCAGATACCTGCGTGGTATGCCGATGACGGCGCTGTCTTTGTCGCACATGATGAAGCTGATGCGTATATCCAATACCTGCATCAGACTGGCCAGGAATATCATGCCAATGTACTGATGGCGCTGTTAAAAATGTACGATGGCAACTTTGAGTATGCGCGTGCCTACCTGTCCGCCAAAGCAATCCCCGTGCTCAAGCGCGACCCGGATGTACTCGACACCTGGTTTTCCTCAGCGCTGTGGCCATTCTCAACCTTGGGCTGGCCGCAGGCCACCAAAGAACTGGACACCTTCCTGCCGACTTCGGTGCTGGTTACCGGCTTCGATATCATCTTCTTCTGGGTGGCGCGCATGGTGATGATGTCCTTGCACTTCACCGGCAAGGTGCCATTCCGCGAAGTGTACGTGCATGGCCTGATCCGCGATGCGGAAGGCCACAAGATGAGCAAGTCCAAGGGAAATGTGCTCGATCCGCTGGACCTCATAGACGGCATCACGCTGGAAGAGTTGGTCACCAAGCGCACACAGAACCTGATGAACCCCAAGCAGGCGGAAAGCATCGAAAAACAGACGCGCAAGCACTTCCCGGAGGGCATTCCGGCATTCGGCACCGATGCGCTGCGCTTCACCTTCGCCAGCCTCGCCTCGCACGGTCGCGATATCAAGTTCGACCTGCAACGCTGCGAAGGTTACCGTAACTTCTGCAACAAGCTGTGGAATGCGACGCGATTCGTGCTGATGAATTGCGAAGGCCAGGATGTCGGGCTGGACAAATCACTGCCGCTGAAATTTTCCGCCGCCGACAAATGGGTAATCGGCTTGCTGCAGCAAGCCGAGGCCGAAGTGGTGGAACACCTCAATCACTACCGTTTCGACATGGCGGCGCGCACGCTTTATGAACTGGTATGGGACACCTACTGCGACTGGTATCTGGAGCTGGCCAAGGTGCAGTTAGGCCCTCACCCCAACCCTCTGGATGAAACAACTAGCCATTCGACTAGGCTGCAAACGACCGCAGCCAAGTCGCCGGTTATCCCGCTTGCGGGAGAGGGGGCAAACGATGTCGCGCTTGCGCGTGACGACCCTTCAACCCTTGCGCGGCAGCGCGCCACGCGGCGCACACTAGTGCGCGTGCTGGAAACCATACTGCGCCTGGCACACCCCATCATCCCGTTCATCACCGAAGAGTTATGGCAAAAAGTTGCTCCTCTCGCGGGCAAACAGGGCGACAGCATCATGCTGCAACCCTACCCGCAACCCAACCCCAAACTGGTGGACAATGCTGCACTGGAGCACATCCGCTTGTTGCAGGAAATGGTCAACGCCTGCCGCAAACTGCGCAGTGAAATGAGCCTGTCACCTGCACAGAGAGTGCCGTTGCTGGCAGCGGGAGATGCAACCGTGCTGCACGCCTGCGCGCCCTACCTGCAAGCGTTGGGCAAATTGAGCGAAGTAAGCGTGCTGGATAGTTTGCCGGACACCGATGCGGCAGTGGCCATCGTCGGCGATTTTAAACTCATGCTGAAAATCGAAATTGACGTGGTCGCCGAACGTGAGCGCCTGGACAAGGAAATTACCCGCCTGTCCGGTGAAATCGCCAAGGCACAAGGTAAGCTGTCCAATACCAGTTTTGTCGAGCGCGCCCCGGCACAGGTGGTTGAGCAGGAGCGCAAGCGCCTGGATGATTTCTGCGCCATGCTGATCCAGCTACAAGCGCAGCGTACAAAGCTCAAATAAATAGTGAGGTGCGACCTTGATGGCTGTGCCAAATTTGTGCCAAAAACAAACATGAGTCTTGTATAATGCGACCTGTTTATGTGGCGAATGGAAGCTGGCTAACTCTGCAACTGGCTTATTAAAAAATAATAGTCATGGGCTAAACTTCAAACTAGGATGCTTCCAGTTTGTTGGTGTTGGGCACGACCCAGCCATAGTTTCAAGCGGGTTATTTCAGTATTGAGAATCTTCTGAAATGCCCTCCAATGTAGCATCGCCGCCTTAGCTCAGTTGGTAGAGCAACCGCCTTGTAAGCGGTAGGTCATCAGTTCGAATCCGATAGGCGGCACCAATAAAATCAAGCCTCGCAGCGATGCGGGGCTTTTTCTTTGCCTGCTAACTTTTCGCCATGTCACCAATATGTCACCACGCTTTTTTAATCAAAGCAGATTTTCGGGTAGCCTGTAATATCATCTCCGCGCAGCGGTCAAAGCCGAATTCAAACCATACAAGACGGCAGCCTTGGGACGGTTTACCTTGGCGCTTTCAGCGCTTGACGTATTTGGGCGCAAGCGCATATCCTGCCAAGGTGCGATTCACACCACACACAACCGTACCGTAAGGGATTGCATAAGGCTTTCGATGAGCGGATGTTTTTTTGTATTGGAGTCAAGTTATGGAAAACGCAGTGACGAAAATATTTTTCAGGCCAACTCTGGCCGCGATTTTAATTGCGGCTTGCACTTGGGCGCAGGCTGATTTTCAGGATGGTGTGGAAGCTTACAACAGTGGAAACTACCTTTACGCATTTGATGAATTCAGGGCGCTTGCGCTTGGTGGCGATGCTGCCGCACAGTACCGGCTTGGGGTAATGTACTCCAAAGGGCAAGGGGTGCCACAAGACGACAAACAAGCCTCATCGTGGTACCTCAAGGCGGCTATCCAGGATGAAACAAGGGCGCAGTTCGCCATTGCGGAAATGTACCGTCTGGGGCAAGGCGTGCCGCAAAACGATCAGCAAGCTGCAAGGTGGTACATCGAGGCAGCAGAACATGGGTTTCCGAAAGCGCAGTACACCATTGGGTTATGGTATGCCAAAGGGACAGGTGTGCCGCAGGATTTTGTACTTGCATACAAATGGCTTAGTTTGGCTGGTGAGATAGCCATAAGCAGCAAGCTATGGATTGAAGAGAAAATGGCCCCCGAACAGATAAAGAAGGCGCAATTACTGGCGCAGGAGTGGTTGGCGAAATTCAAGTAATTTTATCCCGGATAAACCATTAGCGCTGTCATTCCCGCGCAGGCGGGAATCCAGCGGACAAACACTCCGCGAGTGCGTGGTTGTTGCCAATTTATCCTAAAAACCTCAGTTGATGGGTTCGTAGGTGCGAATTTATTCGCACACTCAACGAGTTATGTGCGAATAAATTCGCACCTACAAAAGCAGCACAATCCATTGAAATACCAGAATATTCTTCGCCAACTGAGGTTTTTAGGTTTATTGGCTTTACAACCACGGCCTACCCCTTGCGGGTGCGCGGGAATGACGCTGTTTTCGGTCTAATGGACAATCTGGGTTTATTACGCGCATCACTCAAGTTATCTTTGCTAAAACCTGACGTGAAAAAACCTGCAACGTGAACCACTATCGGAATTCCAGGCAGTGTCTATGGGGAAATGTCGCTATTGCTATCTTTGATAGTTCTGGCCATTAGTTCACCCTCCGGGTATGAGTGCCTACACCGCAATCTCGTTCTGCTGTTTTACAGCAATACGAGATTGTCTCGATGTATCAGCTCCAGTTCATCCACGTAGCCGAGTATCTTTTCTATCTCGTGGCTGGGGTGGCGGGCGATGCGGCGAGCTTCTGCGGCGCTGTAGTTGATCAGGCCGCGTGCCATGTCCCGACCGTTCTCATTCAGGATGGCGACCACAGCACCGCGTTCAAATTCGCCGATGATTTCGGTAACCCCGATCGGCAGCAGGCTCTTGCCTTCGTTGCACAGGGCGCGCACCGCGCCTGCATCCAGCACCACCTTGCCGTTGACTTGCAAATGATCCGCCAGCCATTGTTTGCGCGCAGCCAGCGACAGTGCTTGAGCTTCGAGCAAAGTGCCGATGCTCTCGCCGCGCAACAGGCGCGGCAGCACGTCACGTTCGTGGCCGGATGCTATGACGGTGTGTGCGCCACTGCGCGCCGCACGCTTGGCGGCCAGCACTTTGGTGATCATGCCGCCGCGCCCGATATGGCTGCCTGCGCCGCCCGCCATGGCTTCCAGCTTTACATCACCTGCCTGCGCCACGCTGACCAGAGCAGCGTCCGGGTTTGTACGCGGGTCAGCAGTATAGAGGCCGGTTTGGTCGGTGAGGATAATGAGCGCATCAGCCTCGATCAAATTGGCGACCAGCGCCCCCAGGGTGTCGTTGTCGCCGAACTTGATTTCGTCGGTAACCACTGTGTCATTCTCGTTGATAACAGGGACAACATTCAGGGATAGCAGCGTGCGCAGAGTGGAGCGGGCGTTGAGGTAGCGCTCGCGGTCGGCGAGGTCGGCATGGGTGAGCAGCACTTGTGCCGCGTGCAGGCCGTGCTCGCGAAAGCAACTTTCATATACCTGCACCAGACCCATCTGCCCCACTGCGGCGGCAGCCTGCAATTCATGTACGGCGCTGGGGCGCTGTTTCCAGCCCAGCCGTTGCATGCCTTCCGCAATCGCACCGGAAGAAACCAATACCACTTCGAGCCCCGTCGCGCGCAAGGCGGCGATTTGCTGCGCCCAGTTGCCTATGGCGCGCACATCCAGTCCCTCGCCCTGGTTGGTAACCAGGCTGCTGCCGACTTTGACGACGATGCGTTTACACTGGGCCAGAATATTTTTCATAGTGCGTTAGAGAACTGGAATATCGCTTTCTTGCGGGTTTTCGGCGATGGCCACTTGTTCCAGTTTGGCTGCTTGTTCCAGATGTTCCATGATAGCGTAGGTCAGATCCTTGCAGCCATCGCCGTTGATTGCGGAAATGGCAAAATGGCGCGTGTGATTGCCGAATTCGCGCAGGAAGGCGGCAACTTTTTCATTCTTGTCTTGCAGCAGATCCAGCTTGTTTAGCACCAGCCAGCGCGGCTTGTTGTACAGGGCCTCGTCGTATTTTTTCAGCTCATTTAATATGGCATGTGCTTCATGCACCGGGTCGGTGCCCTCATACATCGGGGCGATATCCACCAGATGCAGCAGCAGGCGGGTGCGCGCCAAGTGGCGCAGAAACTGGTGCCCCAGCCCGGCGCCTTCCGCCGCACCTTCGATCAGGCCGGGAATGTCGGCAATCACAAAGCTCTTTTCAGTTGATACGCGCACCACGCCCAGATTGGGGTGCAGCGTGGTGAAGGGATAGTCGGCCACTTTGGGGCGCGCGGCGGAAACCGCGCGGATAAAGGTGGACTTGCCCGCGTTGGGCATGCCCAGCAGGCCAACGTCGGCCAATACTTTCAGTTCCAGTTGCAGTTCGCGCCGTTCGCCTTCTTCACCCGGCGTGCATTGGCGCGGCGCGCGGTTGGTGCTGGATTTAAAGTGCAGGTTGCCCAATCCACCCTTGCCGCCCTGGGCGAGCAGCGCCTTCTGTCCATCATGTGCAAGGTCGGCAATCATTTCGCCGCTGTTGATGTCGGTGATGACCGTGCCAACCGGCATACGCAGAATCACGTCATCCGAGCCCTTGCCATAACAATCTGCGCCGCGCCCGGATTCGCCATTGCGCGCGCGGTGATGGCGCGCGAAGCGGTAATCCACCAGCGTGTTGATGTTGCGGTCGGCCAGTGCAAACACGCTGCCGCCGCGCCCGCCGTCGCCGCCATCCGGGCCGCCCTTGGCGATGTATTTCTCGCGCCGAAAGCTGGCTGCGCCGTTACCACCGTCGCCCGCAATGACCTCGATTTTGGATTCGTCTATGAACTTCATAAGGGCGCCTCTAAAAATTCGTCATTCCCGCGAAGGCGCATAAGCGCTAACTTAAGTGCGCCAGAGTATTTCTCCCTCCTTTTCAAGGGGAGGGCTGGGGTGGGGATGGGGTCGAATTTCATGGATGCCAACCCCCACCCAACCTCCCCCTTGAAGGGGGAGGAACAAGACAAGTTAGCGCATATGCGCGCAGGCGGGAACCCAGCTTGGTGATTTGACTGGGCTCCCGCCTTCGCGGGAACGACGAAATATGAATTTTTAGGGGTACACATAAGCATAACCCGGACGAGCGGGAACCAAAATGTAGTTCGGGCTCTGCGTGTGTTGTTGGGGCTTCAGCCCCTTACAACCACGGCGTACCCCTTGCGGGTGATGCACGACATGGTGGGCGTAGCCCACCACCCTACGCACCAAACAAAAAAGCCCTACCTTTCGATAGGGCTCATGGTACTTGGACAGATGAGCTACGCTGCGATCACGCAGACAGTCTTGCGCTGGGCAGCGCCCTTGATGGTAAAAACTACCTTGCCGGTAATCCTGGCAAACAGGGTGTGATCCTTGCCCATGCCGACGTTGTCCCCCGCATGGAACTGCGTACCGCGCTGGCGCACAATAATGCTGCCCGCATTGATGAGTTCGCCGCCGTAACTTTTTACCCCCAGGCGTTTTGAGTGTGAGTCGCGGCCGTTACTGGTACTGCCGCCGCCTTTTTTTGATGCCATGGTTCTGCTCCTTTAGCGTTATGCCCAGTTAGTATTCAGGCAGAGATGCCGTCAATACGGATTTCAGTGTAATTCTGGCGATGGCCTTGATGCTTTTGGTAATGCTTGCGGCGGCGCATCTTGAAGATTTTCACCTTGTCGTTGCGGCCATGCGACACGATGGTGGCTTGCACAGAAGCACCGCTCAGCATGGGTTTGCCGACAGACAGCTTGTCGCCATTGGCAACCATCAGCACCTTGTCCAGCACGATGGCGCTGCCGACGTCGCCGCCGACGGATTCGATTTTCAGGGTTTCCCCAGCGGCAACGCGATATTGCTTGCCACCGGTCTTGATCACTGCGTACATAACAACCTCGCTTGAATGCGGTTTTACAGAGCGGCGCATTATACACAAGCTGCGCCAGCCGTCAAAATGGTTTTTTAGCGCCGCGCCTGAAAAATGGAAATGTTCAGATGCATGCGCCGGACACACTTGGCTTACTGTCAACGCTCAACCCGGTTTGAGCGTTAAAACCTTAACGCCCGGAATGCACACTTGCAAACCAGTCGGATTTGTTTAAAATGCGCGGCGGGCGATTAACCCCCGACTTTTTTAATTAGTAGTACATTAAACGGAGAAAACATGAAATCTATTATCGTAAGCGTGGTTGCAGCAGCAGGTCTGATGGTTGCGGGTTCCGCACTGGCGGCAGATATGCCGGCAGCGGGCAAAGCCAAATGTGGCGCCTGCCACGCCATTGACAAAAAATTGGTTGGCCCAGCGTATAATGATGTCGCCGCAAAATACAAGGGCAATAAGGATGCAGTCAGCACAATGATTGCCAACATCACCAAGGGTGGCGAGTTTGGCTACAAACTTGGCAAGATGCCGCCAAAAGGCCTGGGCGCGAATGACGCTGAAATCAAGGAAATGGCTGAGTTTATCGCTGGCTTGGCAAAATAAGCCAGAAGCAACAAGCAACCTCCACAAAGCCGGCGTTAGCCGGCTTTGTTTTTTGGGCACCCGAATCTAACCGAACGGACACGGCGGCGACGGCCAATACCTCAAAGGCGCCGTATGTTCGAGTGCCTTGCCGTTAATGCTGAAAAATTAGCCAGCTATCGGTTAGAAGTAGACGTGATGGGTGCACAGCCCTAGTATGCCAAGCAATCCAGCGGAGGATGTAATGAGCAATTTCAAAGGATTTACCCTGACCGAATTGATGATTGTGGTCGCAATCATCAGCATCCTGGCGACCATCGCCGCACCATCGTTCGGCGACTTTATCGATAGCACGCGCCTGACCTCCACGATGACGCAACTGACCAGCGATCTGAATCGCGCCCGTAGCGAGGCGATAAAACGTAACCAACGTATGCTGGTTTGTGTACGCAGCACCAATACCGTTTGCGGAGCTGGCACCGACTGGAGAAACGGTTGGCTGGTCTGTTATGACGAAAATCAGGATGGGGTATGCGATACCGCTACCGCCACCAATCCAAACCCGATTGCGGTGCACCAAGCCATCAATACAAACTTCACCCTTACCGGCAGCGCAGCTTTCATCAACTTTAACCCCAATGGCACAGGCGGGCCGGATACGCTGCGTCTTGTCTCTGGAACAAAATCCAGAACAGCCAGCATTGTTGCGACCGGCAACATCTCTGTATCCAACCCATAGGTGAGCGCATGAACCAAAATTTTCCAATAGGCAGAAGTCACCGTTGTAGGAGCACGATTTATCGCGCGACCAAGCCAAATCGCGCAATAAATTCCGCTCCTACAGGGCATAAATGGCCTAATGGAATATCCGAGATAAACAGCCATTCTCACCTCCCTGTTACCGGCGTAAAACAACATGGCTTTTCCATGGTGGAGATATTGGTCACATTGGTCATCATCGCCACTGCGCTGCTCGGCACCGCCGGTTTGCAGGTGTATGCCATGCGCATGGGCCAGAGCGGGCAGTTCCGCACCCAGGCAGTTTTTTTGGCTTCCGATATTGCGGAGCGTATGGAAGCGAACAAGGAAGCTGCCGTGAATTTAGGCCGCTACGTTGCAACCTCCACCACGCCAGCTACTATGGGAACTGATTGTGGAACAGCACCTTGTGATTCCACCAATCTGGCGTTATATGACTTGAGCCAGTGGGAAGCCGCCATTACCAACCTTTTGCCACAACCGAGCTGGACTATCACCCGAACAACTGCGGGCAACCCCAGCACCTATAGCATCGTAATCAACTGGACGGATAGGCGCACCAATACTCAGTACGCCACCACCGGGACAGGCGAAACTTTTTCCTACACCGCGACACGAACCGTAAGCAACTGATGCCATGAAAATCAGAAGGCAGATATTTTGTAGCGGCTTTGCCGCGTATTCTCCCAGCGTGTGCCGCTACGCTGCACACAACAATCTGCCCTCTGAGCACCCGCAAGGGGTGCGCCGATGGGTGCCCCGCCGCTCCGCTACGACTCTCTCGCAGCGCGGGTTCAGCCTGATTGAAATGATGATCTCCATCACCATCGGACTGATGATTGTCGCCGCATTGGTCGGCGTATTGGCCAGCAACTCGCGCAGCAGCAAGACCAACGACCGCACCACCGATTTGCAAAGCAATGGCCGTTATGCGCTGGATCACCTCAAGCGCGAACTGCGCCATGCCGGTTATCGCGGCTATACTTGGGCGGATCCGAACACCCCAACCACGGCAATCGCTGTCACTAACGAATGCCTCGATGGTGGTGCCGCCAGCACCTTTGTGCAGAATATCCGCCAGGGGATATGGGGGGCGAACGACACCAATCCTTATACTGCCAACTGCCTGCCTGCCGCCAACAGATTGCGCGGCGATGTGCTGGTGATCCGCCGCGTGGGTGCGCCAACAGCTCCTGGCACCATATACTTTCGTTCCACTTATGCCGTGGGTGAAATTTTTGCATCCGGTGTTGGAAACCCCACAGTCACTGGCGCGCCTCTTGATAATTTTCCAGTGCAAGAATACGTCTATTACATCGGCAATGGAGGCGATGCCGGCACTGATACAACAGTACCGGCGCTACGCCGCGTTACCTTGAAAGGGAACGGCGAAAATTGCAATGGCGTAGCGGTCACTGCCGCACTGATGTGCGACGAGATGGTGGTGAGTGGTATCGAGCACATGCAGGTGCAATATGGTCGTCTCGACACCGCATTACACACCCAATATTACAATGCGAATGGCATCGCCGGAACGTCCACAGATTCCTCCCCTTCGGCCTGGGATGACGTCAACTCGGTACGCATCTGGCTTCTGGCGCGCAGCCCCAGAATTGAAAATGGATATAGCAACACCAATAGCTATGTGATGGGCGACCTGCCCTCCTACACCCCGAATGACAGCTTTAGTCGCCAACTGTTCATAGCGGTCATACAACTGCGCAATTGAGGGCGAATATCATGCAACCCGATCAAAATTTAAAACTACACCATAAACAATTCGGCTCCACCCTGATCATCAGCATGATCATTTTGATTCTTCTGATGTTGCTCGGTGTGACTGCCATGAAGACTTCAGACACCCAATTCCGATTAGCGGGTAATCTGCAATTTGAAGATTCAGCCACGAATAACGCCGAAGCCGCCCTTAGTGCTGCGGAAACGGAATTTGCAAACGGCACCATTGCAGGCGGCCCCGCCCCCATTGATGTCGGCTTTACCACAGCCTATGTGGCTGGCAATGGCCCGGTCACGGCCGGCCTATACCCGGCCAACTCCGGCATTGACCCATTGTCTCCATTATTTCTTTGGACTGGAGCCGGCGGCAACGGTAACAATTTCTCCCGCCAGGTAGTAGGGGGCAATTATATTATCGAGCTTATGTCCACCAATAACCGCCTGCTCGGTTCAAACCAGGTAATCGGCGGGCATGCCAGCTCCAGTTGCAATCAGGTAAATACTTACCTCATCACCGCGCGCGGCACCAGTGCGCGCGGCGCCACCAAATTTGTCCAGTCTTTCTACAGCGTTTTAAGCTGCTAACCATGGAGGTTCATCATGCCAAAATTTTTCCTTAGGCTGCAAAAAACCCGGATTTTAGGCATGGTTGCCTTGCTCGGCATCTCGCTTGCCGTGCCCAAATTGTCGATAGCCATCACCGCGTTTACTCCCGCCAGCCAGCCCATTGATTATGTTGCCCAGGGCGAGGTTACCAATTACGATTTGACTGACGGTAACGAAACACTGTTTCGCACAGAATACCAAAGGAGCTACTGGGGTGGTAACTTGTTCGCTTACCCGGTGGATGCTGCCGGGAATGTGCAAACCGGCGCAGATCGCTGGCTCTACGGTGCGGGCTATCACATTGATGCACAAGCGCTTGCCGGCACACGCCTGATCGCCACCATGAAGGATGACGGTGCCAAAGTGGCGTTCCGCGCAGCTAACCTGTCTGGCCCTGATGCTACTGCCGGGACGCAACAAGCTTCGTTAAAAGCCACGATCAACACCGTCGCATATACCAGCACACAAATTGTCGACTTCCTGCGCGGCGATCGCACCAATGAAAGCGCCACCGGGTTGCGCCAACGCAGCACGGTATTTGGCGATATCGTCCACTCACGCCCTTTTTTTGTAAATGATGATGCCAACCCAACTGTTTTCGTCGGTTCCAACGACGGCATGTTGCATGCCATCAACGCAACAGGCACTGCGCCAGCGCCAAGCGCGACCGTGTCATGCAGCACGGTCATAGTCGACAGCACGACCACGCCATGCGGCGGGAGCAGTACGACGACCAGCACGCCGGCAACGACATGCAGCAAGCCTCTAACGCCTTGCGCGAGCTGTGGCAATGAGCGCTGGGCTTATGTGCCATCCATGCTGATCAGCAAGCTCAAGACCTTGGCCTATAACCCCACTGATGCTGCACTTCCGTTTGCCCATGACTATTTTGTGGATGGCCAAATAATTATCGGCAATATTACCATCTCCGGTGCCAGCCATCGTGTGCTGGTAGGTGGCTTGGGTTCGGGTGGCAAGGGTTTGTATGCTTTGGACATCACGAATCTAACTGCCGACAGCGAAACGGGTGTAGCCAGCAAAATCCTGTGGGAAATTACCCCTACCACATTGAATTACGCTACCCCGTCGGTGCATTCCACCGCAACGTTCACCGTAGCGAGCGCGACGGCCTACAGCAAACTTGGCTATACCTATGGCGTACCCACGATCACTAAAATCAATAATGGCGGCACATCCATGGATGTCGTCATCATCGGCAATGGATATAACGATACCGCCACAGGCGAGTCTTATCTGTATGTGATCAACGCAGCAACAGGAAACCTGGTAAAAGCCATTCAGGCTGGCACAGCCGGCGCAGCCAATCCCAATGGATTGTCCAATCCGGTTGTTCTCGATACCAATGGTGATGGCTATGCGGACCGTGTTTACGCCGGCGACCTGAATGGCACCATGTGGAAATTCGATCTTTCCAGCACGACCGTTTCATCCTGGAGCGCCAGCGCGCTGCTGGTAACTTCACCTGCCCAACCGATCACCACTACACCGGGTGTCGCCTCACACCCAAATGGCGGCTACATGGTCAGCTTCGGTACCGGCAAAATATTCACAGGCACTTATGGCACATACAATCACGCGACCTCTGCCTGGACTACCACCTCTACCGGGGATTTGGCCGACAATGCAGTCCATTATGTTTATGGTGTATGGGACGGCGCGCCAGTCAGCAATACTGGGGTGTTGTCACAGACCATCACTGAACGCACCTATACTACGAACATCATCACTAGCTCGTGCAGCATCACCGGTGTAACCACCCAAACCAGCACTCCCTCCACCGCAAGAGTTCGCCGCAGCACAGCCCATGCGCCGAACTGGGTCAGCGGCGGCACCAAGTACTGGAAGGTCGCATTGCCTGCCGGAGAGCGGGTGATAGGCGAAGGTAGCTTCACCGAAAACGGACGCTTCTATTTCATCAGCCACAACCCGACCGTAGCCCCCTATCTGGTTCCCGGCACCACTACCGACGTTTTTGGCGAAAACTGGCTAATGGAGCTTAACTACCTGACCGGCGGCAGCAGCACCACGCCATTTCTCGACATGGACAACAACCTGCTGCTGGATGATTCCGACCGCATTACTTATATTGCAAGCGACACAAAACCTGCAGGAAAGGTTGACGGCGACCGCATCCTTACCCCTAACGAGGACGGCATCCCGGTTGGCAAGTGGTTGTCCATCGGCGTGCAATCGCAACCGATTCTGGTGCAGTTGCAAACGCTAAATACCACCCTGTTCAGCCAGAACCCGGACGTTTTCTTCCCGCCTACCACCGCCGTATCTCGCGGCGTAGCGGGCGGCCATTTTGACGTAGACAATTTTTACGGAGCAACCAACAACTGTAAGAATGTATCGGGGGTGGGAAGTCCTGCCAAGGGCGGCATAATTGACTTTACTTACAGCGGTAATAAGACCGTTTCCAATTTCAGTATCAGGATAAACGGCACCGAAATTTTAACCGCCAATAATCCGGGTAGCCAAAAAAAGTCAGACCTGGAAAAGTGGGTGGGCAACAATAGCAACTCCGCGAACTACAACATAACGGTAAACAATAACCGTATCAACATTAGTGCAAAGGCTAACGGATCTGTCTTTAACGCAACTATTGCGAATATTGTGGTCTCGGGTACTGGCATAACATCTTCCGACTATTCCGAAACGGCCATAACCGGTGGTGTAAACGACAGCCCACCGTACTCCTCGGTTTCAGGCACCAATTGCACGCAAGTCAAGCACCATCACGAATACGACGACGAGTTCGACAAAACCGGGGTTAACATGCTCAACGCGAGCGACGCACAATACAACCTCTCCAACGCTATTCCGAGCACTTCCACCAACTTCAAGGTGCTGATGATGAACCAGTATCTGAGTCCGGCGGTGAGTCTGCACATTGGCAACGCCTCTTACAGCCCTTCGAGTTCGGCTGGCTATGTTTCCGTCAAAAACTATCAGGCTTCGGCGGGCTTGGACTTGGCAACCGTGCCAACGTATAACAGGAGCACCATCGGCAGCCTGGCCATCAACATGCCGGTAGATGCTTTTAGCGTGAAGCAATGGTGGAGCGGCAGCGGCGATTCGCGCGTCGGGCTGCACTCCGTTTCACCTGCATGCGCAAAGGAAGGAAACGATACCGGCGCCGACATGTATAACCCCGTCACACCTCCTGCCAACGGAACAGATGGGCCGGGGACTGCCGGCACCACAACGGGTGCGCGCCATAACGGCGCATTAACCGTGCAGATCATCAAGGACACTACTCCGGCGAACGCGGTGGAGGAAAATGTCACAGGCCGCCCGGAATATGGTTACCGGGTAAAACATGCGGACTTCTACAATTATGTGTTGGCGGAATATATCTTCTATTGGCATCACCCGCGCGACATGTGTTACACCACATCCGGCACGGCATGGGCGCAGGTCAACAACGATGGCAATGCATGGAACACGGTGGCATTAATGAACGGCAGCGGCTGGACCAAAGCACCGCCGGAGGATATCGCAGTATCAACTGCCAACACTCCTCCTGCTGTTGGTTCTACAGACCCGAAACTCGGAACCCTGGGCAGCACTGGCACCGTGGCTTCCACGACCACCACCGTATCAGGGAATGTGACAACGACCACCATCACTTATACTGACGGGACTCGCAAGGTTATCGTCACGACCGCCAACAGTGATGGTACCGTGATCATCGAGACTACCATGTATGCGGCCGATAATACGGTCACCAGCGCGACCAGGGATATCGTCGCAAATACCTCCGGGTTGGTTAAAACAGGTGGTGACGAACGTGGTTTGCAAGCCCGCACCGGACGCATCTCATGGCATGAGCTTATCAGGCAATAATCAACTCCTGCGATATGCCGCTAATCGCGGCATCATATTTTTGATCGACGAATTTATTTGTTATTTTAAGAGAAAACGATGAAAACCTATCGCACCGGCGGATTCAGCCTGGTTGAGTTGTTGGTCACGGTGGTGATCGTCGGCATCCTCGCCGCCATCGCCATACCGAGCTACAACAATTACGTCATACGCAGTTCGCGCGCAGCGGCGCAGACGGAAATGCTGGATTTGGCCAGCCTGCAGGAAAAAATTTTCCTCAATTCCAATTGCTACACGTCGAGTGTCACCATGGCTTATAACGGGACATCGGCCATTAATAATTGCACAGCAACTCCAGTAGTCACTACTGGCGGACTTGGTCGCACGACTGGTTTGACCAATGATGGCAAATATACGCTAAGCATTATCACGGGTGGGACGCAACAGGCCTATATCATTACCGCCACGCCCGTCGTGGGGAAAACGCAGGCAAATGATGGGAATATTTCCATCAGCGAGAATGGTCAGAAGCTCTGGAATGGCGCAGCTTGGTAAGTAGACTGCCAATAATACCGGCATGCTTTTTTTATGTGTTTTTGCACCCATGGATAAGGCGATTTGCGGGCCGCTTTTCTTGACACTCCCCCATGCCTCCCCGATACTTGGCGCATCGCATTAAATAAGGCTTTCCGCTTTGGACGAATTCTCATTGGGCGCGCTGTTTCTTGCTCTCGTTGTAATCCTGGTTTGCTCCGGTTTTTTTTCTTCTTCCGAAACCAGCATGATGGCGTTGAACCGCCACCGGCTGAACCACTTGGTGCGCAAGGGCAACCGGAGCGCCAAACTCACCGCCAAGCTGCTGGCGCAGACCGACAAGCTGCTCGGTTCCATCCTGCTCGGCAACACGCTGCTCAATGTAGCCGCCGCCGCTGTCACCCAGATCATCATCCTGCGCCTGTTCGGTGAAAGTGAATGGTGGATGCTGGCCAGCACTTTGGGGATTACCTTCGTGATTCTGGTGTTCAGCGAAATCATGCCGAAGGTGGTTGCCGCCAGCTATCCTGAGCGGATCGCGTTGCCCTCAAGCTATATCCTGGCTCCGCTTATCAAGCTGTTCCACCCCGTGGTATTTATCGCCACCGCGATTGTGCGCCGGTTCTTGTGGCTGCTGCGCATCAAGGTGCAAACCGACCAGAGCAAATACAAGATGAGCATGGAGGAGCTGCGCATGCTGGTGCTGGAGTCGGAGCAGTTCCTGCCGCGCAAGCACCAGAAAATGCTGCTCAATCTGGTGGACATCGGGCGCATCGCGGTGAACGATGTGATGGTGCCGCGCACCCAGATCGAGGCGCTCGACCTGAACGCTGAACCCGGTGTATTGCGCGCGCATCTGGCGACCTGCCACCACACGCTGCTGCCGGTGTACGAGGGTTCGCTCGATAACATTGTGGGCATCCTGCATGTGCGCCGCACCTTGGCGCTGCTGCAGCATGATGATCTCGACCGCGATAAGTTGCGCGGGTTGTTGATCGAGCCTTACTTCATTCCTTCCGACACGGCGTTGCTGTCACAGTTGCAGCATTTCCAGGAACGGCAAGTCCGGCTGGGGCTGGTGGTGGACGAATACGGCGAACTGCTGGGCCTGGTGACATTGGAAAATATTCTGGAGGAAATCGTCGGCGACTTCACCACACAATCGCCCGCACAAACCGGCAAGTTCCTGCGCCAGGAAGACGGTAGCCTGCTGGTGGAAGGCGGCACGCCGTTGCGCGACCTGAACCGCAAGCTGGGCATGCATTTCCCGCTAGGTGGGGCGAAGACGCTGAACGGCTTGATTCTGGAGCATCTGCAGGATATTCCGGAAACGGGCACCAGCCTGAAAATTGCGGATTACCCGATTGAAATCATCCAGACGCAGGACCGCGTGGTGAAAGTGGTAAAGATTTTTCCTGCGTTGCGCCAGCAAGAGAGTAAATAGCAAGCAAATGAATTAGAGTTACCCTACAAACAACCGATTAACGTGAACGTCGCAAAGCGACACAGTGTCACTCTCCCCCTCTGGGGGATAACCAACGACTTGGCTGGCGTTTTTTGCCAGCTTAGTCGAATGGCTAGCTGTTTCATCAGAGGTAGGAGAGAGGGAACGGACATGGCGGCAATAACGTTCATTATCTGTAGTTGTATTGCCGCCATGTCCGTCAGCCGCTTTACAATACCTGCAAAGCTCGGCATGATGGGAAAAATTTGTCATTGAGGAAATGCCATGGCCGTGGACAAGAAGACCGAACATAAGAAAGAACCCCAATTCTCGTGGGAGGGCAAGGACAAGACCGGCAAGATAATCAAAGGCGAGATGCGGGCTGCCGGCAGGGAAGTGGTGTCCGCGCAACTGCGCCGCCAGGGCGTGAATGTCACCAGGATCAAGAAAAAAAGCGGCAGCGGCGGAGCCATTTCCGAAAAAGATATCAGCCTGTTTACGCGCCAGCTCGCCACCATGATGAAGTCGGGCGTGCCGCTGATCCAATCGTTCGATATTGTGGGGAAAGGGCACAACAACCCCGCTGTCGCCCGCCTGTTGCTTGACATAAAAACCGACGTGGAAACCGGCAGCAGCCTGGCGCAGGCATTCCGCAAACACCCGTTGTATTTTGACGACCTTTATTGCAACCTGATTGAAGCCGGTGAAGCGGCGGGTATCCTGGATAGCTTGCTTGAACGCCTGGCGATATACAAAGAAAAAACCTTGGCCCTAAAAAGCAAAATCAAGGGAGCCATGTTTTATCCGATCTCGATTATCGTTGTGGCATTTATCATCACCGCAGTCATCATGATTTTCGTCATCCCGGCGTTTAAAGAACTGTTCTCCGGCTTCGGCGCCAACTTGCCTGCCCCCACTCTGCTGCTGATCGCAATTTCCGACTTTTTCGTCTCCTATTGGTTTTTGATTTTCGGAGGAATAGGCGGTGGGCTGTATGCCTTTTTCTATTTCTGGAAGCGCAACAAGAAAATGCAGCAGGTGATGGATAGGCTGCTGCTCAAAATACCGGTCTTCGGCCCGCTCGTCCGCACCGCAACCATCGCACGCTGGGCACGCACCCTGTCCACCATGTTTGCCGCCGGCGTACCGCTGGTGGAAGCGTTTGACTCGGTAGCGGGCGCGGCCGGCAACGCGGTCTATTTTGAAGCAACCAAGAAGATACAGCACGAAGTCAGCGTCGGCACCAGCCTGACCGTGGCCATGCAGGGCACCGGGGTGTTCCCCAGCATGGTGCTGCAGATGGTGGCGATCGGCGAGGAATCCGGCGCGCTGGACGGCATGCTGGGCAAGGTGGCCGATTTCTTCGAGGCCGAAGTGGATGATGCGGTCGCGGCTTTATCCAGCCTGATGGAGCCTATCATTATGGTGGTGCTCGGCACGCTGATCGGCGGCATGGTGATCGCGATGTACCTGCCGATATTCAAGATGGGAGAAGCCATTTGATGCATTTTGGTTAAGCTGCACAATGTGACGCGGCCACGGTGGCCGCGTCTTTATTATGAAAACGCCCAATTTGCCGTGACCCCACTCAGCCCATTGCCGCAAAGCCCACAATTTTTTTCCATAACCCTGTCGGGCATCGCGGGCCTGATAGCGGACTGCTTTGCCCCCGCCACAACCTTAGCGCAGTTTAGCCTTCACAGAAACTACCGGCATGTCTGAAATAACCCAGCTTCTGCAATCTTCACCGCCCGCCTTCATCGGCTTATGCGCCATATTGGGCCTGATGGTCGGCAGTTTTCTGAATGTGGTGATCCACCGTCTGCCGAAAATGCTGGATCGCGAATGGCATGCGCAATGCGCCGAACTCAACAGCCAGTCTGAGGAAGACCCGCTGCAAGCCGCACACCCTGCGGACATGCCGCGCTACAATCTGATCGTGCCGCGCTCTTCCTGCCCGCACTGCGGCCACAGGATCGGCGCGCTGGAAAATATTCCGGTTCTCAGCTATCTGCTGCTGCGTGGCAAGTGCAAGGGTTGCGGCGCGCACATCTCCGCGCGCTATCCCATCGTGGAGATGGTGAGCGGGCTGCTGGGCGGCTATATCGCCTGGCACTTCGGCTTCGGCCTGGCCGCATGCGCCGCGCTGTTGCTGGCCTGGGCTCTGCTGGCATTGACTTTTATCGACTTCGACACGCAACTTCTGCCGGATGTCATCACGCTGCCGTTGCTGTGGCTGGGACTGCTGTTCAACCTGTCCGGCACTTTCTCCAGTTTGCCCAGCGCGGTCATCGGCGCGGTTGCGGGTTATCTGGCGCTATGGATCGTGTTCTGGCTGTTCAAGCTCACCACCGGCAAGGAAGGGATGGGCTATGGCGACTTCAAGTTGCTGGCGGCCATCGGTGCATGGCTGGGCTGGCAGATGCTGCCGCTGGTCATCCTGCTCTCCTCGCTGGTGGGCGCGGTGACCGGTGTCACGCTGATCGTCGCGGCACGCCATGGCCGCAATATCCCCATCCCGTTCGGCCCCTATCTGGCAGGCGGCGGTTTGATCGCGCTGTTCTGGGGGCAAATGCTGACGCAAAAATATCTGCAACTGCTCGCCGTTCCATGAGCTTTAACGTGAGCATCGCGAAGCGAATCCTTGTCCCCCTCGCCCTCTGGGAGAGGGATGGGGAGATAACCAGCCACTTGGTTGCCGCCTTTTGGCAACCTAGTGGAATGGCTAGTAGTTCCATCAGGGAAACGGGCATGGCGAGCACCATCATCAGGGTCGACGGCTCGTCATGACCGTTAGCATTGGCCTGACCGGCGGCATCGGAAGCGGCAAAAGCACCGTCGCCGCACTGTTCAAGGAATGCGGCGCCACAGTCATTGATAGTGACGAGATATCGCATCAACTCACCCAGCCCGCCGGTGCAGCCATTGCGGCGCTTCGCGCGGCATTCGGCGATGCTTGCATTGATGCCAACGGCGCACTGGATAGACCGCGCATGCGGCAACGGGTATTTGCTGACCCCGCCGCCAGACAGCGGCTGGAAAGCATTCTGCATCCGCTGATCCGCGCGCAGATGCAGGCTCAGGCGGAAGCCGCCGCTACGGCTCCATATTTGCTGCTGGTGGTCCCGCTGCTGTTTGAAACGGGTTATCACAAACTGGTGCAGCGCACGCTGGTGGTGGACTGCGCAGAAACCACCCAAGTGATGCGCACCATACAGCGTAGCGGCCTGGGCGAACAGGAAGTGCGCGCCATCATGGCGCAGCAGATAACGCGCGCCGAGCGGCTGCGGCGTGCCGATGACATCATTCAAAACGATGCCGATCTGCATGCCTTGCGATCAATAGTGGCGCAACTTCACCGGCGCTATCTGGCCATTTCTGCGCGAAGCGATTGACGATATGCTGTTATTCACAATATATTGCTGAAAATTACCCATACCCAAACGCATACCAACCCCTTTCCAGGCACCGTGATTAGCTACGAATTCCCACTCAATGAGCGCATGCGCACCCTGCTGCGGCTGGAGGATCTCTACGCCAAGATGTCGTATTTCACCGAGAGGGCAAGCGCCAATGACCATCATGCCGCGCTGAGCGTGCTGTTCGAAATCCTCGAAATCGCCAGCCGCTCCGACCTGAAATCAGAACTGTTGCAGGAGTTGGAACGCCAGAAGCGCCATCTTTCCGCCCTGCACAACAACCCGGAAATTTTGGAAGAAGCGCTGGATGAGGTGATTGGTAAAATCGATAACGCGAGTAACGGACTGTTCGGCATGAGCGGCAAGATAGGACAATACTTGCGCGACAACGAATGGCTGATGAATATCAAGCAGCGCATCTGTATCCTGGGCGGAACGTGCGAATTTGACCTGCCCTCCTACCATTATTGGCTGCATCAGGATGCCGCGCTGCGGCGCAATTACCTCAATGCCTGGCTGGCTCCCCTGCTGATCATACGCGACAGCCTGGAAATCATACTCAAGCTGCTGCGCGAGAGCGGCAAAGTGCACCATTTCATCGCCCATCAGGGCAATTTCCAGCAAATGCAGGGGGGCCGCGTCGCGCAAATGCTGCGCCTCAGCCTGGACGACACACTGCCGTGCATCCCGGAAGTCAGCGCCAACAAATACGTGCTCAACATCCGCTTCATCTCGGCCAACTACACGGCCAAGAGCGCCTTGTACGAACAGGACGTGGCGTTTGACCTTATCTTCTGCGCGCTGTAATTCATGACCCTTGAAATAGCGATTGATGGACTCGTAGGTGCGAATTCATTCGCACGCACAATCCGCTATGTGCGAATGAATTCGCACCTACAGATGTGATGAAAAAACCAGTCACGGTCGCCTGCCCGCAATGCGGCAAAGAAGTGGTGTGGAACAGCGACAGCCGCTACCGCCCGTTTTGCAGCGAGCGCTGCAAATTGATAGACCTCGGACAGTGGGCCACGGAGAGTTACCGTATCCCGCAAGATGAAAACAGCGCGGAAGAGGATCCACCTCACCAGGCCTGACGCAATAGCGCGATACCATGCGCGCCATGCTGCCACGCGGTGTGCAAGTCGTCGTGCGTCAAACCGCCCAGCGCATACACTGGGATGGATGAACCCGCCGCAATTTTCCCGAATGTTTCCCATCCCAGATGCGGCGCGCCCGGATGTGATATTGTTGGCAACACCGGACTTAGCACCGCGAAATCCAGGCCCAACTCTCCAGCCTGTTGCAGCTCTTCCGCGTTGTGGCATGAAGCCGCGCACCACGGCACATCGGGGCGTGTGCTGCATGCAGCAAGCTGCACGCTGTTCAGATGCGCACCATCCGCGCCGGTTTCCCTCGCCAGTCCGACATCGCCATTAATCAACACTTGCGCGCCATGCGCATGCGCCAGCTCCAGCACACGCAGCGACAATGCGCGCATTTCCGGGCGCGGCAAATTCTTCTCGCGCATCTGCACCAGCCGCAAACCGTTGTGCAGTGCGCCTTCCAGCCGCCGCATAAATTCTGTTGCACCCAGTTCAGCCACATTGCTGACCGCATATAAAGTTGGCAGTGACAGCGAACGCAGGATGGGTGCGTTGGCGGGCAACAGCGGAGAAACCACCTCCCCCCGGGGGAGGGTCGGGGTTGGGGACTGCCACGCAAACTGTTGCCCTTCATGCGGATGCAACTCCCCGCTCCACGCCGTCACGCGAAAAAAATTCAGCCGCACCGTCGCATGAGGATAAGCAAACACGCGCGTAACCCACGGATAGGCGACCTTTACTTCAATGCCCAACTCCTCGCGCAACTCGCGCACCAGCGCATGGTAGGGCGTTTCGCTGGGTTCGATCTTGCCGCCGGGGAATTCCCAATAGCCTGCCCAGATTTTGTCTGCTGGGCGCTGCGCCAGCAGGAAGGAGCCGTCTGGTCGTTGGAGTACCGCTGCTGCGACTTCGACTAGATTGGTTTTTTCTATGGAATTGTTCAATGTGGTCTCTTAAATTTTCAGCCCAGATCCAAGACAACTTCGCCGAGGGCAGCCCGGCAGCTGGTTACTTTCTTTTGCTTCGCCAAAATAAAGTAACCAAAGAAAAGGCGACCCCGGTTTGCCGCCCCTGCGGGGTTCCCTCGATCAGCCGCAAGCAAGCGGGGTGTGCGCCCCGCTAGGGCGAGTTGCGCAGCCCCGCTTGCTTGCGGCTGATCGAGGCGGCGCACAGGGGGAAAAAGCGAAGAACCAAAACAGTTAAGTCGTAGGGCGGGTAATTTGTTGCCCACCAGTCATAATAAATTCAACACCAGATGAGTGTTCAGGGGGTTGCCACGCTACTAACAAAATTGATGATCGACTCGATCTCTGAAACTGTTGAGTCGAACCACTCAGTGCCAGGTGCATTTTCTCTCCACTTGCTTCGCGCCTTTAGAACATTGTGGATAGCCAATTCGCTTGGGCCGACGCGCTTAACTTGCCAGCGTCCGAGGATAATTGGCTGTTCGAAAGAAGCTGCACCCCTAACTTGATCGGCAACACGTTTCTCCACATCCCCAACCGTTTTCCCAACCTTAATAGGGAATACGCCATTGGTCTTGACGATAGAGGGAAAGCTGAACGCGTATATCCATCCTTCAAATTCGCTAGCTTCTTCGTCACCACTTTCGATCGCTTCATCCACCAACTCATCTTCTGAAATATCAGCTTCCGTATGAGCGCGAAAATAACCCCCACCCAACTTTTGGAAAAGATTAAGACTCTTGGCGAGAAGACTGACGTAGAAACGAACAATGCTAGACATGCTGTCTTCGCCTTCGGACTGTGCTCTGGGAACACGGACTGCTTGTTGCTCATTAGTCAAAAGGCGGTCGATAATCGGCCAAGCAATTTCGCGAAGCAAAAACGGCTCATCGCCAAGTGCAGCAACTTCATTGGCAACTTCTGGTAGCACGGTATAACGCACAAAGCGGTATGCAAAACCACGGGTCGGTTCAAAGTCTGGCATGGCACATTCCTTTGTTACGAAACTATTTTGAATTATACGCCTCTGCCACTACGGCATAGGGCTGAAGTCATGTAGGGTGGGCAACGAGTTGCACACCCTACGAATTAAAGGTTTTAGGTTTTTGCTTTTCTTCCCCTCATCCGCCACCGAGTAGCGCAGGCGGGTCAGGGGATTTCGGCGAGCACTGTTTGAGCTCCGCAGTGGGGCGCGGGGTGCGTCCCGCCAGGGCGAGTTGCGCAGCCGCCTGACCAGACGAGCAACGCAGGGAACCTCGAAGAGGTGGCGGATTGGGGGCGACTTCTTTGGGTTACTTTTCTTGGCAAGACAAGAAAAGTGACTAGCTGCCGGGCTACCCCCGGCGAAGTTGGTTTTGTTTTCGGTCATTCATGGTTCGATACCTGATGTAACAACTAGCCATTCGACTAAGCTGGCAAAAAACGCCAGCCAAGTCGCTGGTTATCACCACGAACGGCTGAGTGAGGCGAACTAACTCCGATAACTCGCGTTAATCTTCACGTAATCGTAAGAAAAGTCACACGTCCAAACCGTGGCAGAAGCGACACCTCGCTCCAACACCACCCGCACGGTAATATCGCTCTGCTGCATCACGCGCTGGCCATCTTTCTCGCGGTAGCTGGCCGCGCGCCCGCCGTGTTCGGCCACCAGCACATCGTCGAGATACAGCTTGAGGCGATGCACGTC
>FZPX01000364.1_pt1 | contig 36744 bp, 29 predicted proteins | sample 1534791 | NCBI WGS metagenome assembly FZPX01 (sample SAMEA104161951, study PRJEB21768) | metagenome | biome: subterrestrial habitat; feature: phreatic zone; material: underground water | place: France | collected 2016-06-01 | depth 60 m | reverse complement strand
TCGGGCAGGTGCGAGAGATTACCCAGAGTTTCGTTCTTGACGCTGCCGCCTTCGCGGTAGCTACGGCGCAGCAGGTGCGTGCGATAGACCCGATCCTTGTACTTGCGGGTTGTGGTGACGACGTGTGCGGTTCCGGTGCGAGCAGACATGCCCGTAAATGTAAGCGATATATCGCACAATGTCAATACAGTTTAGTGACTACAAATATAATACTTAAAATGCTACCATAACGCGATATTCCTCAATAACGACGGGCAGTTTTATGCTCCGGGGTGACTACGAAATCACGGGAACTTCAGACTAGAAAGCGACATTCAATTACTGCCGATTGAGTTATCGCACATCGGTTATTTAGAACATAGCCTTTTCAAAAGCAACCCGGCCATCACAAAGCAGCCTTGAGACGTGATGCCCAAAGGAAAGCCGTGTGCGCTAATAGCGCATGCACGGTTTGATGAGGGAGCGCAGGTGAAAGCTTGCTCTCTACGCTACCGAATTATTATTGGGGGAGATTTTGACTTTTCCAACCCCCTTTTTTTACTTCTGGCGGTCAGGGTGGCTTGAGAGAAGAATATTTGCCATTTCATCATTGGTGAGGAATGCGCCGTCCGGAGAGGAATGAAGCTGTTCGATTTTATCTCCATCTTTCTTGTAATTGACGACTTTGTTTATGACTTCGATGCATTCTTTCAACGCTTTTTCTGCACTTTCAAAACAGGTGCCGACGGTAAACGCGGTGATGCTCATCAGGACAAATATTTTTTGATCTTCATCGGCGCATATGGCTATATAAAGAGGAATTTTCGACGTTGTATTGACCCTGATTAATTGGCTTTGCATGTTATTCCCTGATTGTTATCCAGCAGACGCGCCGCACTATACTATAAAATTGGGGAGTGTTATTTTTTTCCATCGGTGTATACAGCCTGATTCTCTGCCGGGTGTAGGTATAATCGCGGCTTGATTTCAGGAAGACTATGGATACCATTCTGCTGCTTAAAGCCGCCATTCTTGGCATCGTCGAAGGCCTTACCGAATTTCTGCCTATTTCCAGCACCGGCCATTTGATTCTGGCGGGCGATCTGCTCGACTTCAACGACGAGAAAGGCAAGGTATTCGAGATCGTGATTCAGTTCGCCGCGATTCTGGCGGTATGCTGGGAATACCGCGCGAAAATTTTATCAGTAGTCTGTGGCTTGCCGCGCGAGCAGGCGGCGCAGCGCTTTGCGGCCAATCTCGTCGTCGCCTTCATGCCTGCCGCTGTGTTGGGGCTGCTGTTCGCCAGCAAGATAAAACAGTATTTATTTGCGCCGGTGCCGGTGGCGATGGCTTTTATTGTAGGTGGGCTATTCATCCTGTGGGCGGAAAAACGCGACCACAAAATCACCGTCAAATCAGTGGACGACATGGGCTGGAAAGATGCGCTGAAGGTGGGCTGCGCGCAGGCGCTGGCGCTGATTCCCGGTACGTCACGTTCCGGCGCTACGATTATCGGCGGGCTGTTCTTCGGGTTGTCGCGTAAAGCTGCGACAGAGTTTTCTTTTTTCCTCGCCATTCCCACGCTATTTGCCGCGACAGTTTATGAGGTCGTCAAATACCGCCACCTGTTCCATGCGGAAGACACCGGCATGTTTGTTGCGGGCGGCATCACTTCGTTCGTCAGCGCCTTCCTGTGCGTGCGCTGGCTGCTGCGCTTCATCAGCCACCATGATTTTACGGTGTTTGCATGGTACCGCATCGCGTTCGGGCTGGTGGTGCTGGGTACGGCATACAGCGGTGTGGTGAGTTGGTCGGCGGCATAATTCGGTGAGGTAACCCCCGCGTCTCTGCCGCATGCCATTTAACAGTTAGCGATGTAACGGAGTGTCACTCCGCTCGCGAACTATTGCAGGCTAAAAATATGTCCAGTTTTCCGAAAATTCCCATAATAACCCTACGCCTCGTGATTCATGGCTGCGTGCAAGGTGTATGTTTTCGCGACTCGATGCGCCTCGAAGCGCAAAGGCTGGGGGTCGCTGGCTGGGTGCGGAACCGCAGCGATGGCTCGGTGGAAGCCGAGGTGCATGGCAATTCTGCCGATGTGGATGCCATCGTGCGCTGGGCGAAGCATGGCCCGGAGCTCGCGCAGGTGGAACGGGTCGATGTCGAGCGGGGTGATGGCTGTTACACCAACTTCGAAGTCATCAGGTAATCATGAATCATGAACGATTAACTCCACTGGACGTATTTTGATGTGGCGACGGAAACATGAGCGCCCGTGCAGTGGAGTAAACCCAGTAACAAAAAATCTCGTTGGCTGATCCAAGTCGTGCCAGGATCGTCAGCTACCTCCAGCATTCCCTCTTGTTGCCGCGCCCGCGTGAATCCAATATGTACACTGTCCAATATGTACACTTGACAATCCACAAGCTTCCTGTGAGTGAGTGGCTATAGATTCGACCTGATCGTGATAGTATTGATAACAACTGGCCGGTCGGGGTGGGTGAGGCATACGTGGGCTGCAAGACTCGGGGGAGGAATGTGGTGTTAATCACAAAGTGATCGTGGCTGGCGCTGTCGAAGCTCGCATGAAGGTGTTGAAGAGCTCCAAGCGGACGATTAATGACGCCAGATTGGCTACAAGTACTCAAGGATTGCAGTGCAAAACTCCTGAAATGTTTGTCATCGAACGCGTTGAACCGCAGTTATATTTATATACTGACTGGTGGGCATTTACATTTGGCTGGACGGGCCGGGTTACGATTACAAGCCGGTGTTTTCGACTGCGATTCGGGGCAGCAGATTAGGCTCTGGCAATGATTCACCTCGTTATTTGATAGTAAGATAAAGCGCCTATCGCTGAGGTTGGTGTTTAAAACGCTGCCAGTGTCCTGCTCAGATATCGATATTGCGACTCATTTGAATTTCTAGAGTTTCACAAGATATAATGACAACAGTAAGCGGTCAGAATGGCTCGATTTATTTCGAAATATTTCTAGAGGTGGCTGGATGATGAAATTTTATACAGGTTTTTCAGGGCGCAATCCGTTGGCTTGGTTGTTGTGTTTTGTGGTGTTGGGGCTGGCAGCTTGCGCGCAGGTGCATGAAGCGGGGGGATATAAGTCAAAGCGGGCGCTGGTATATCCGCCTGCACCCGATGAACCGCGCTTTATTTTTGAGCGGATGTTACGCGGCAGCGCCGACGTGGAACCTGAAGAGCAGGACTCCGCTACGAAGCGGCTGTTGTTGGGGGATCAGAACCTCGGCAGCAAGGGGCTTGCGAAACCTTACGCCGTTGATGTGCATCACGGCCGCATCTTCGTATCAGATACGGTTGCGCGATCAGTCAAGGTATTTGACATGCCGGAAGGCCGCTATTTCACAATCGGCAATGATCCTTCACTCAAAAAAGGTGAAGGGCTTACCAAGCCGATCGGGATATCTGTGGACGGTTCCGGCAACATCTATGTTGCCGACGTTACGCCGAAATACATCATGGTATATGACCGCGAAGGCAAGTTTCTGCGCAAGTTCGGTGGGCCGGATTTTTTTGACCGCATGACGAGCGTCACCGTCGATAAAAAAGGTGAGCGAGTCTACGCCGTTGATATTGGTGGCGTCACATCCGAGAATCACCGGGTGCGCGTATTTGATGCGCAGACGGGCAAGCACCTTTTCGATTTCGGCAAACGCGGTAGCGGCGATGGCGAGTTCAACCTGCCAAGAGACGTGGCCATAGGCAAAGACAATAAATTGTACGTTGTTGACGGCGGCAACTTTCGCATCCAGGTTTTTGATAGTGAAGGAAAGTTTCTGCAAACTTTTGGGTCTATCGGCAAGCAACTGGGTAGCTTTGGCCGCCCCAAGGAAGCGGCCACCGATCGGGATGGCAATCTATATGTGATTGACGCGGCGTTCGGTAATTTTCAGATTTTCAACCCGCAAGGCGAATTGCTGATGTATATTGGCGAGCGTGCCACCGATAACGGGCCGGGACTCTATGATTTGCCGTCGGGCATCGCTGTGGACGAGGACGGGCGCATCTACGTTGTGGATCAAATGTTCAAAAAAGTGGATATTTTCCGACCTTATAAGTTGGGTGAGTTCGAAGGTTATCTTGGCCAAAGACCAGCAACAGCCAGCCCAGCAAAAAAATAAGGCACATCTCTAAGGGAGTTGGAAATTCTTAAAGTACCGTAAATCATGTCACCAACATCACCCCATCCCCCTCCTAACCTCCCCCTTGAAGGGGGAGGAACTATACTCCTTCCCCTTCAAGGGGAGGGTTGGGGTGGGGATGGGTTTTGTTTTGGCTTATGTAACGTAATTTATAAGTGGTATTTTGGTAATTTCCTGCTCCCTAAGAATATGTGTCAGAAGACAAGCCGTGTCCCATCACGAAGCTCCGAGGTTTGCTGCGTGCCGAGACCATTTGCCAGGGCTGGAAATTGGCATACATAAATATGCTTGCAAAGGTTGGCGAGAAGAAGAGTTTTCGTTTCGCGGCGAACGCGCTTAAGCAATGATGACTATCTCCAAGAAAGTTCCGGCTCAGGACGCTCCATTTTTATGAAGTTTGATATACATCAAAGAAACTTTGCTCTCAGGCAACGAAAATTACCACTAGTAATGTTGTACTTGAAATGTACCTACTGCCAATAATTCTGAAACCCGGGGAGATGACTGAATGGAAGCAACAAAACAAGGCGGGATAGAAACGGCAGCAGTTGGGCAAAGAACGCGGATGTCCAGTTGGCGCATGAGTTTCATAGGCGGGGCGGTTTTCGCATCTTTTTATATAGTTTGGGGTATCGTCAGAGTAATTTCGTAGCTGAAATTTGAGTTATTTCTTTATTGTTTTAGTTTCGTGCCAGGGAGGCCATTATGTCAAATGATACAAGCTTTAGACCAACTGTCTTGCAACGCATCCTCGATGATATCAACTTTGTATTTCTGTTGGGGTTGGTAGTGCCGACGGTGTTTTACACGCTGTGGGGAGTCATGGAAGTCGTCACTATTCCACTGGCCAAGTGACCGCATTCGCACCGGAATTTATTTTAATTTTCAATTTTTTTTAAGAGGGGGCTTCAATGGGTTATTCATTTACAGCACCAGCAAAGAACTGGGCGACCGAGCCGATCGAACGCACCGAAATTCTGTGGATCACCATCGCAGGGTTGTGGTGCCTTTTTATGTTTGGCTGGATGATCGCCTGGCACTGGATCGGCAACCAGAACATGTCCAACGAAGCGTATAAGACCTCTACTGAGGCCTACGCCAAAAAAACCGAGGATTTCACCGCGAAATACACCGTGCGCCAGGATGCAAGCGATCCCAGTTTGCCGGTGGTGGCTCCGCCTCCCGGCAGCGATGTTTATCTGGCTGCGAGCCGTTGGCAGTGGCGCCCCGTAGTGGAGCTTCAAAAAGGCAAAACCTACCGCATACATATTTCGTCGCTGGATTGGGCTCATGGTTTTTCCCTGCAGCCGGAAAATATCAATTTCCAGGCTTATCCCGGTTACGAGCAAGTGGTGACCATGACGCCAAACAAGTCCGGCACATTCGGCATCGTGTGTAATGAATATTGCGGCATCGGCCACCACGCCATGCTCGGCAGAATTTACGTTAAGGAGTAGGAAATGGCTATAACAACCGCACAATCTCCCTTTCGCATAGACCCGCTGACCGGTCTGCGCATTGACCTGACCGCCCAAGCCCTGGTGAAAACCAATGCGGTTCTCGCCGTCGTGTTCCTGCTGGTCGGCGGAATCGCCGGCTTGCTGGTCGCCTTGACGCGCTGGCCGGCGGTGCATTTGCTACCCGCCGACCTGTTCTACATGGCGCTTACCGCGCACGGCATTGTCGCTCTTATGGTATGGATCATCTTTTTTGAAATGGCGGTGCTGTATTTTGTAGCCTCGACCATACTTAACTGCCGGTTGGCGGCACCAAAAATGGCCTGGACGCAGGTTGTGCTGATGACCGTAGGCGCGGCCATAACCGCCGTTGCGATCCTGCAAGGCGATTCCAGCGTCATGATGACGTCTTATGTGCCGATGAACGCCGCCCCGCATTTTTACCTGGGCTTGATCTTGTTTGCGGTGGGTGCGTTAATCGGTTGCGGCGTATTCTGGGGCACACTGGTTATTGCGGCGGAGGAAAAAACCTACGAAGGCTCGTTGCCGCTGACAGTATATGGCTGCATGATCGCCACGGTGATCGCGGTTTTCACCATCGCCTCGGGCGCCATTATCCTGATCCCGACGTTCCTGTGGTCGCTGGGCCTGATCAAGACCATAGACCCGATGATGTATCGCGTGATCTGGTGGGCATTCGGGCACTCGTCGCAGCAAATCAACGTGACCGCCCATATTACGATTTGGTACACGGTCGCCGGGCTGGCGTTCGGCGCCAAGCCGATGTCGGAAAAAGTGAGCCGCACCGCCTTCCTGTTGTACATCCTGTTCCTGCAATTGGGTTCGGTGCACCACTTGCTGTCTGACCCTGGGTTGAGTTCGGCATGGAAAATTTTCAACACCAGCTACATGATGTACCTGGCGGTGTTGGCCAGCTTGATTCACGGCCTGACCGTACCCGGTTCGATCGAGGTGGCGCAGCGCAGGAGCGGGCTGAACAACGGCCTGTTCGAATGGTTGCGTAAGTGTCCGTGGGGCAATCCGGTATTTGCCTGCACGATCCTGTCGATCATTATTTTCGGTTTCATCGGCGGGATTACCGGGGTGGTGATGAGCGTGGAGCAAGTCAACATGATCATCCACAACACCATCTACGTACCGGGGCATTTCCACGGTACGGTGGCGGGCGGCACCACGCTGGCATTCATGGGCCTGACCTACTATCTGATTCCGGTGCTGTTCCAGCGTCAACTCATCATGAAGCCGCTGGCAGCATTGCAGCCTTGGCTGTTCGGCATCGGGATTTCGATATTCGCGGTTGCCCTGATGGGTGCGGGAACCTTGGGTGTGCCGCGCCGCCATTGGGATATCACGTTTGCCGGTCAAGCGCTGGGCTTTGAATGGCCCGGTATGGCGCAAATGATGATGGCCATAGGCGAAATCGGTGGTGTCTTGTCGGTGGTGGGTGGGGCGCTCTTCTGCGTAATCGTGGTGGGTTCCATCTTGGCGGGCGAGCCGGTTCCAGCGAATGCCAAGAATATTGTGGCGCCTCCTGCAGATGCGGGCGGGCACAAGGAAATCGGTATGGGTGGCTTCGAAGCACCGGGTACCTTTGTCCTGGCATTGGTATTGATGGCAACACTCATACTGTACTACTTCGTCAACTTCAAGTATTTGTCCACCATCTGGACGTTGACTTGATGGGGGCAAGTTGACCTAAGGCGTGCCAAAACGGTGGGGGCTTCCCCCGCCGTTTTGGAGTTAAAGGCACAGGGTGTGGATATTCCGCGCCCAACCACTTGGGGTTTTGTATATGGGAACAGCTATTAAACAAGTTACCGATTTGTTCAAGCTGAGAATCGGTATCGTCATCAGTTTCACTGCACTGGCGGGTGTGGTGGTAACGCCGGGTTCGTTGGCGGGCTGGAAAATTGCACTGTTAGGGCTTGCGGTGTTGATTTCTTCAGCAAGCGCGGGCGCATTCAATCAATACGTTGAGCGAGACATAGACGTGCTCATGGCGCGCACCCGCAAGCGCCCCTTTGTCACCGGCACGCTGAAACATGGGCCATTCTGGCTGTGTGTGATTCTCGTCATGCTGGCGAGTTCGGTGTCGGCGGCGGCAGTAGCGCTTAATTCTGTTTCTGCCTTGTTCGTATTTCTTGGGGCGTTTTTCTATGCGGTGGTTTACACAGTATGGTTGAAGCGCCGTACCTGGATGAACATCGTAATCGGAGGGCTGGCAGGCAGTTTTGCAGTGCTGGCCGGAGCTGCTGCGGTCAATCCGCATCTTAGCTCGCAAGCGCTGATTCTGGCGGCAATTTTGTTTTTATGGACACCGCCGCATTTCTGGAGCCTGGCGATCGCCTATCACAAGGATTACGATGCCGCGAAAGTTCCCATGCTGCCGGTGGTGGTGGGTGACGAACGCGCTGCCCGCATTATTTTTGGCAGCACCGTGCTGTTGGTGGCGACTTCGCTGATGCCGGTATTTTACGGCATGGGCTGGGTTTACTTCATCGGCGCGGCGAGCGGCGGTGCGTATTTTCTGTTGAAAAGCTTTCAATTGGCGCGCGCTCCCAGCCGTTCAACGGCGATGTCGTGCTTCTTTGCTTCACTTTTGCAATTGAGTTTGCTGCTGACCGCAGCGATGATAGACGCGTCTTTGTAATTTCGCCGATGCGCTTGTTGTTGCTGTTGGGCCTGTTGGGGATGGCGGGAACTTCGTTTGCCTCCGAGGGAAACGTTCATCCCGCAGCACCCGTCAAGTTCGATCAAAAATCCGCATTACAAATCAGTCAAAGTGTAGTCGGCCAGCAGGTGGCCGACTATGCCTTGCTTGACCGTAACGGCCAGCCAGTCAGGCTTTCCAGTTATCGCGGCAAGCCAGTGCTGGTGAGCTTTATTTACACCGGCTGCGCGGAAGTATGTCCTGCCACCACACAGTTTCTTGCCAAGGCAGTTAAATACATGCAGGCGGCGCTTGGCGCCGACAGCTTCCAGGTGTTGACCGTCGGCTTCAATGCGCCTTGGGATTCGCCGCAGGCGATGCGCGATTTTGCTTCACGGCAAAACATCAAGTTGCCGCACTGGGAGTTTTTGAGTGCAGATGCGGCAACCATGCAAAATTTCACGCGAGACCTTGGGTTCAGTTATGCCTATTCGGTCGCTGGCTTCGATCATATTTCCCAACTCACCTTGCTTGACCAGGAAGGCAAGGTTTACAGCCAAATATATGGCGACAACTTCGAGTTGCCCCGGATGGGTGAGCCGTTAAAAAAACTGGTGGGCAATGTACAAACCCAGTATCCCGGCTGGGAAGGTTTGAGCAACCGTATACGCTTGTTTTGCACTATTTACGATCCTAAAACAGGAACCTATACCACCGATTACTCGTTTTTTGTCAGCATGCTCATCAGTGCAGTGATGATATATTTCCTTGCTGCCTGGATTATCCGCGAGTGGCGACGTGTACTGCGCCGCAAACCTCCTAACACCAGCGAGGCGGTTGAAATAAAACCATCTTAGTCATGCTTGCGCACCGTTCTGAGTTCATGCGAGTTGTGCAATCATAATCGTTCTGATCAATACCATGGTTTGTGCCCGTAAAGTGAAACAAAAATTGCAACCACGAGATTCAACTGTCATAATGTTGATAGGTGTATTATTGATACATCTTTCATAAAGAGGTGGTCATGATCAGGCTTCTACAGCGCGTTGGACAAGGCTTGTTGCTGCGAGTGGAAAAAGGATTCAATGCCGTATTCGGTGCAGAACTGAATCCGATGTACCAACTCGGCGCCATTTTGTTTTTCCTGTTTTGGGTGGTGCTGGGGAGCGGATTTTATCTGTACGCTTTCTACCGTACCGGAGTAAGCGAGGCGTTTTCATCGGTCGAGAAAATCACCCACGAACAATGGTACTTGGGCGGCATCATGCGCAGCCTGCACCGCTATGCCTCGGATGGCATGGTGATTGTGGTGCTGGTGCATATGGTGCGCAATTTTGTGAAAAACCGCTTGAGCGGATTTCGCGCATTCTCATGGTTTACCGGCATCGTGCTTCTGCTGCTGTTGTTTATATCCGGCATCAACGGTTATTGGCTGGTGTGGGACAAGCTTGCGCAATTTGTTGCCGTAGCCACTACGGAATTTCTGGACTGGCTGCCGGTTTTCGTCTCCCCCCTTGTGCGCAATTTCCTGACCACGGACAGCGTCAACGACCGTTTCTTTTCATTGCTGTCTTTCATGCATTTGGGCATCCCGCTTGCCATGCTGATTTTCGTCATGGTTCACACCCAACGGGTGAGCGGAGCCAAGACCCAGCCTTCCAGGCCGCTAGCGATTGGGTGGGGTCTGACGCTGCTGGTGCTGGCTATAGTTAAACCAGCCTTGAGCCAGGGCGGCCAGGCTGACCTGAGCACGGCAGCCTCACAAATCAAGCTGGACTGGTTTTTCATGGCCATCTACCCGTTGATATATGCCTGGTCACCTGGCCAGTTATGGGCGCTGGTCGGTGGTTTCCTGGCCGTTCTCCTTTTTTTGCCGTTGCTAACACGCAACAGACGCATGAAGGAAGGTTTCCAGATTGCCACTGCACCGAGCATGCGCACCTTTTCGGCCAAACCGGGCGAGACTGTATTGGAGGCAGCGTTGCGCCAGGATATTCGTTTACCGCACGTATGCCGCGATGGCGCCTGTGGAACCTGCAAGGGCACCATCCTGCATGGAACAGTGGATTATGGCGTATATCAGGAAGGCACATTGAGCGAGCAGGAAAAGCAAGCGGGCAAGGCGCTATTTTGCTGCGCCACCCCGCTTTCCGATCTGGAGATTGAGTATTACGAAAACGAAACGCTGAAACAGGTACCGGTAAAGCTCATGCAGTGCCGAGTGCATAAAATGGAGCGTGTTACGCCGGAAGTGATGGTGCTGTATTTGAAATTACCGCAGGGTAGCAAGCTACAATTCTTTGCCGGGCAATATCTCGACATTCTGCTGGAAGATGGAGCGCGCAGAAGCTTTTCGTTTGCCAATGCCCCGAATGATTATGAGTTTATCCAACTACATATCCGCCTTATTCCGGGAGGCAGGTTCACCACTCACGTGTTCACGCAAATGAAGGAAGGCGACGAACTGAGCTTCGAAGGCCCGCTGGGCACTTTCTTCCTGAACGAAGCAAGTGACAAGCCGATAATTTTTGTGGCTGGAGCCACTGGTTTCGCACCCGTAAAAAGCATGCTGGATCACGCTTTTTTCATCGGTTCCAAGCGCCGTATGCTGTTGTACTGGGGGGTGAGGATGCGCAGGGATTTGTACATGGCCGATTTGCCGGAGCGCTGGGAACGGGAGCACGACAATTTTACCTTTGTTCCGGTGCTGTCCGAACCCGGTTCGGATGCTAACTGGCAGGGACGTACCGGATTGGTGCATGAGGCCATTTTGCAGGATTTTCCCGATTTAAGCGGTTTCCAGATTTACTCCTGTGGCTCGTTGCAAATGGTGCAGGCGGCGCGCCCGGCTTTTCTTGCGCAGGGCTTGCCGGAAAATGCGTGTTTCTCCGATGCATTCCTGTTGACTACACCTAAAATTGTGCAACCCGCCGTGGAGGTGCAGACATGAGCCAGCCGCTGAAATATCTGGGGCAAGGGCTAGCCTACGCGCTGTTCGCCGTGGTGCTGGGGTATTTTTCCACTTCGCCTGAGTACACGCCCATGCCAGCGGATTACGCGCTGGTCAAGCTGAGCTTCAACCATGCTGCCCAGCGCAAAAAACCGTGCCACGAACGCACCGATGCGGAAATGGCCAAGTTGGCGCGCAATATGCAGATACGCAAGGACTGCCCGCGTGAGCGTTCCGATGTGGTGGTGGAGTTGGAGTTGGATGGCAAGCAGTTGTACCATGTGGTGTTGCCGCCGCCTGGCCTATCGCATGATGGGGCCGCTTCCATATATCGCCGCTTGCCGGTGCCGGCGGGAACGCATCGTTTCGTGGCGCGCCTGAAAGATAAGTTAGAAGGCGATTTCAACTTTGTGCGCGAGGAAAATATTACTCTTGGCGCTGGCAGGGTAATGGTGATTGATTTCAAGGCGGACGTACCTGGCGCCCCCGGTTTTATTTTTAAGAATTAGGCTAACATGACTAAAGAGAATTATTCATACAATGAGCCGTTGCATGGCGGCGGTGTGTACGCGTTGCCCATGCCGCATCCATCCAGCCAGCGTCTGGCCGCCGGTTGGCTGTGGCTGAGTTTTGCGGCCTTGGTGGGTGCGGGTCTTTTTGCGCTGCTGGTAGTGCTGGCACGCACGCCTTATGTGTCTGATCTTTTCCCCACGGTGGATTTTTTCCGCAGCGCCCTGGTGGTGCACGTAGATTTATCGGTGTTATTGTGGTTCTTCGCTTTCGCAGGTGTGTTGTGGGGAGCTGCTGCCCCACCAAAGTGGATGCCCATGGGCTGGGCGGCGCTATTGCTTGCGGTGGCAGGCGTGCTGGTGGTGGTTGTTTCACCGTTTGTCAGCACCGGCGGGCCGCTTATGAACAACTACATTCCGGTGCTGGAAAACCGGGTATTCCTGACGGGATTGTTCCTGTTTGGATGCGGTGTTTTCCTGCTTGCCTTGCGTGGACTGTTGACCATTCCCCTTACTGGATTTGGTGTAAGTAGAGAGGGTGGCGTACTTTGTTTCGGACTTTATACCGCCGCAATTGCGACAATAATGGCGCTTATCGCCATCTCATGGGCATACGCGACCATTCCTTTTTTTGTGCGCGGACTGCCTTATTTCGAGGCGCTGTTCTGGGGGGGTGGGCATGTGATGCAATTTGCCTACACCCTGCTGATGCTGGTGGGCTGGGTGTGGCTGGCCACCGAATGCGGCGCCAAGTTGTCGTTTACCCCGCGCGTAGCTCTGCTCCTTTTCGCATTCGGGGTTGCACCCGTGCTGTTTACACCAGTGGTTTACATTCTGTATCAAACCAATACTGCCGACAACATGGAGATGTTTATCAAAATGATGAAAGTCGGCGGTGGCTTGGCGGCTGTGCCAATTGGATTGGCGGTAGCGCATGCATTGGGAAACCGCGGTTATCCTGACACTCAGGTGCGCCCGCTGTTCGCGCACTTGCTATGCTCCTTGGTTTTATTTGCAGTAGGCGGTGGCATCAGCCTTTTGATCAGGGACAGCAATACCATCATCACCGCGCACTACCACGGCACCGGCGGAGCGGTGAGCCTCGCCTTCATGGGAATGGCTCTTGTGCTGCTGCCCAAGCTGGGTTTTCGAACGCCTGAATATAAACTTGCCCTCTGGATGCCCTATGTGTACGGCGTCGGGCAATTGCTGCACATCATCGGATTGTTGTGGTCGGGTGGATACGGTGTGCAACGCAAGGTCGCCGGGGCAGATCAGGATTTACACAATTTTGGTCAGGTCGCCGGGATGGGATTGATGGGAATAGGCGGTTTAATCGCTGTGGTCGGCGGCCTGATGTTTTTGGTGGTGGTGTTCCGCGCGATGAAGGGGCGAGTACGTTAGCAGTTGTTGCGTTCTACGCTCCCCTGGCTTCGTGGCATTCGCTACGACTTTCATGGTTTGAATAGCAACGTAGTTTGCATTGAATGCGCAAATACCTACAAAACTTGTTGCTGCGCCTGGAAAATGTGTTCAATGCGCCTTTTGGTCAGGCGCTGAATCCTTGGTATCATCTCGGCGCGATCACCTTTTACCTGTTCTGGATCGTGCTGGTAAGCGGCATTTACCTCTATCTTTTTTACAGGACCGGAGTGGATGAAGCCTACCAATCGGTCGAACGCCTTACCCATGGTCAAAGGTACGCAGGAGGCGTGATGCGCAGCCTGCACCGCTATGCTTCCGACAGCATCGTGGTGACCATGCTGCTGCATATGTCGCGCAATTTTATTACCGGCCGTTCCCACAGTTTTCGCTGGTTTTCCTGGGTAAGCGGGGTATTGCTGATCTGGCTGGTTTACACTAGTGGCATCAACGGCTACTGGATGGTGTGGGACAGGCTGGCGCAATTCATCGCCGTGGGTACTGCGGAATGGTTCGACTGGTTTCCTCTGTTCAGTCAACCGCTGGCGCGTAATTTTCTCGTGCAAGGCGATGTCAATGATCGCTTCTTTGCGCTGCTGTCATTTGCCCACATCACCATTCCGCTGGTAATGCTGCTGTTCATGTGGATACATACCAAGCGCATGAACCATGCCGAAACCAACCCCCCGTCAAGTCTTGCAGTCGGTATATTGCTGTCGCTGCTGGCGCTGTCGCTGATCAAGCCGGCGTTGAGTCACGCGCATGCCGATCTGGAGCTGACACCTGGCGTGATCCATCTTGATTGGTTTTATCTCTGGATGTACCCGCTGTTTTATACCTGGTCGCCAGGCGCGTTATGGGTGCTGATTGGCGCGATTACCCTATTGTTGCTTTCAGTCCCCTGGCTTTCCAAGCCGCGCACACGTCCTGCGGTGGCGGAGGTACATCTGGACAATTGCAACGGCTGTTCGCGCTGTGCTGACGACTGTCCCTACTCTGCCATCGTGATGCATCCGCGCCAAGATGGCAGGCCGCACCCATTACAGCCAGTGGTAGATCCGGACTTGTGTTCAAGTTGTGGCATTTGCGTTGGCGCCTGCCCTTCCTCGATGCCGTTCCGGAGCAACGAGCTGGTGAGCGGTATCGAATTGCCGGATCATGAGTTGGCGGCGCTACGCGCAGATATTGATCTGGCATTGGCGGCGTTGCGTGGCGACGCGCGCGTTATGGTGTTTGGCTGCGACTGCGCCTACGATGTGCGCGCGTTGCAGTCAGAGGGAGTGGCGGCGCTCTCGCTCCCGTGCGTTGGTATGCTGCCTCCAGCGTTTATTGACTACGTGCTGCGCGATGCACGTGTTGATGGGGTGATGGTTGCCGGTTGCCGTGAAGGGGATTGCCAATACCGGCTTGGCATCCGTTGGACGGAGTTGCGCATGGCACGTCAGCGCGTCCCGCATTTGCGCCAGCGTGTGCCGCTTCAGCGCATCAAGTATTGCTGGGCTAGCCAGCAGGATGATGAACAAGCGCGCGCGGCGCTTAGCGCCTTGCGTGCGCAAGTGGCGCAACTACCACGAGAAGTAATTTTAAAAGAGGGTTCGCTGGAGCAAGAACTCAAGCACGCCGAAAAAAATTAACTTGATTACCGCCTGCGCAGCCGATAGTTAAGCGTCACCAGAATGAGCAGCAGGAACGCCGCTGTTGCGTTGTGAAGCAGCACGAGAAAGAGTGACGGGCCGTATGCTACAGCGCTGATTCCCAGAGCGGCTTGCAGCGTGAGGGCGGCGATCAGCAGCGTGCCGCTATGCCGCAGATTTTCCCGGATCAGGCAGACTCCCAGCCAGGCAAGATAACAAAATACCAGCAGCGCAAAAAAAAGGTGCGTCATGTGCAAGGTCTGTTGCGCATCGCCCGGAATAAAATTGCCGCCCTGCGCCACAATCAACATCTGAAGCGGGTTGAAGTTCGCAAGAGACGCGTGCAGCAGCCATCCGTCGCAGCCGGATGAACCGATACAGCTTAAAGCGGCGAAACTCGCACTGACCATGCCCCCCAGCGCTATTTGTGCTACAAGCAGTCCCAACCCCAGCGACACCCACCCGCGCAAACGTGAAGATGCAGCGCGTTGAGGCGTGTATCCAAGATGTAATCGCCACAGCATCGCCAGCATTCCCAGACCGCCCAGCAAATTGCCGAGCGCAACCGCTGGTACGTGTGCGTCATGTGTCCATTTGCCGAGTACTGCAAGGAAACCCGTCAGCACCAATAATGCCAGCGCAGGCGGAAAATCGCCAGGGACTGCGCGGCGGCGGCGCCAGGCCAGCGTGGCGATAACGAGGGTGGCGAACCCCATGCTGCTTGCCGCAATGCGGTGAGTGGTGTTTATCCAGTCAGGGCGGGGAGGAGTGAAGCCAGCCAAGGTGCGCCCATAACATGCGGGCCAGTCGGAACAACCCAAGCCGGCGCCGGACAGGCGCATGTAGGCGCTTAGCAATACGATCACCACCATCAGCGCGAAGGTGAGCAGCACCAGGCCGTTGAATATGCGATTGCCGTCAGCCATGTGACCTCAGATGCACAAATGGGCGAGTCTCACCTGCATCTGACAACCCAGTAAATTTAGAAGGGGCGCAGGATGATAATGAAAGTAACTCATTGGTAATTTCTTGTGCATCCGTGTTAGTCCGTGGCGTAAACGTATTTCAAGGATCAATAAAGCTAATTATTTGAGAGGAGGTCATCGCAAGAATCATAATGATGACCAGGAAAATCAGGCTGCGGTACTGGAAGCGGGCACCGTAGGCGTTTTCAAGACGGTCAAGCAGCCAATCCGATAAAAAATAGAGGCCAATTGCGATCAGGGTGTAATAAAGGTAAGCCATGATTATAAATTTCCGTCAGCATGTTTTCATCTACGGCGCCAATGAGGTTGCGCGATTATGAAATTCGGATATGTCTTGTTTCGATGCCAGGCGCAAGATGCCTGGAACAATAAACTTGCCCACATTATGCCAAGCTTAAATGACAATGGCGCACCGGGAAATACCAGTGGTGCGCCATGTGTCCTGTTGAGCTATGCAGTTGCGAGAAACAGCCGCTGCATTGGTTCGCTAATTATTACAGCGAAAGGATCCAGCCCAATGTTTCCTTGAATTCTGCGTCGGTCATCTTGCCTTTTTGTGTCGGCATTGGCATGGTGCCCCATGTACCGGAACCGCCGTCATTCAATTTTTTTAACAACTTGCCTTCAGCAGCGGCGTCCCCTTTATATTTTGCTGCCACTTCCTTATATGCTGGTCCGACGAGCTTCATTTCTACAGCGTGGCAGTTCATGCAGCCAGCTTTTTTGGCATTTGCCAAACCATCTGCAAACGCCGGTGCGCTGAGGAAACAAGCGGTAATTCCTGCAACAACTAAAACTCTTTTCATTATTTATTCTCCACGAGGTTAAAAAATCTGACGACAGTTAGTGAGTTAGCCGATTTCAGCTACAAGCATTTTGTGGCAAAACAGATGCATGTTAATTGATGTAAATCAAATTTAGACAGGTCAACCCAACCAGAAACAACTGCTCTCCATGATGTGAGCCGGGTACGGGAAATGGCAGGTCAACAACCGCGACAGCCGGATAAGAATTGCAGGCACCTTACCCATTTCCCTTAACGAGCTGTTCGGTTTTTCGTTGACACTGTTCTGGCGAAATTGAAATTTGCCCGCTTGCTAGGGGCACTTCGATGGCGGGCCGACGAAGGCTTGTAGCCCAGGCAGGCTATGAATTTCCACCGCTTTGTTGCGTATGCTAATCAACCCGACTTCCTGGAAGTTTGATAGTGTGCGGCTGACTGTCTCCAGCTTCATGCCGAGATAGCTGCCGATTTCCTGGCGTGTCATGCGTAAATGGAATGAGTTGGGCGAGTAACCGCGTGTGGCAAAGCGCTGCGACAGATTGAGCAGAAAGGCAGCCAGACGTTCCTCCGCGCGCATCGAGCCGAGCAGCAACATGATGCCATGGTCACGCACGATTTCGCGGCTCAGGATGCGGTGCAGGTGGCGTTGAAGCGAAGGTAATTTGCGGCTGAGTTCTTCCAAGCGACCAAAGGGGATTTCGCATACCTCACTGTCTTCCAGGGCGATTGCGTCACAGGTATGTGCATCGCTGCTGATGGCATCCATCCCGATGATTTCTCCAGCCATTTGGAAACCGGTGACCTGTTCGCGCCCATCTTCATGCAGCACCTGGGTCTTGAAAAAACCGGTACGGATGGCATATAGCGATTGGAATTTGGCGCCGCTACGGTACAGGTAATCGCCGCGCTGGTATGCGTGTTTCAGGCTGATTAAGTCGTCTAGCTGTTCCAGATCAGTATCAGTGAGTTTCATGGGCAGGCACAACTCACGCAGATTACAACCAGAACAGGCAACTCTTAGCGGGGTCAGGGCGACGGTTTTTTGCACGTTTTCCTTGGGTTAGAGCAGCATGACTTTTACGGCTGACATTATGACAGAGATTTTGACCTATATCAAACGCACGCTAGGGCTTGCAATCATAATCCGATAATCTGTTGAACCAGTGGAACTACTATGTCCCCAAATGAAAAAGTATCATCCGAATTAGAAGTTGATCTGGAGTTGATCCGCAGGCTGGATAAGAACGGCCCGCGTTATACTTCCTATCCTACCGCCGACCGTTTTGTCGAGGCGTTCAACGCCGAGAGCTACCGCAGTTGGGTGGCCAAGCGCGAGATTGGCGGCATCAGCCGTCCGCTGTCGCTGTATGTGCATATTCCGTTCTGTAACACCCTGTGTTTTTACTGCGCCTGCAACAAGGTGATTACCAAAGATCGCAGCATGGCTGATTCGTACGTACGCTACATGATCAAGGAGCTGTCCATGCAGGCTGCACTGTTGGGCGAAGGGCAGCGCGTTGAGCAATTGCATTGGGGTGGCGGCACACCAACTTTTTTGAGCGACGATCTGATGCGCGAGTTGATGGGCGCTATCCGCAAGCATTTCAAGTTGGTGGAAAATGGCGAGTATTCCATTGAAATAGACCCGCGCAAGGTCAGCGACCAGACCATCATCCTGCTGGGCGAGTTGGGCTTCAATCGTATCAGCATCGGCGTGCAGGACTTTGATCCGTTGGTGCAGCGCGCGGTAAATCGCATTCAGAGTGAGGCAGAAACGCTACAGATAATCCGTGCGGCGCGTGCCAACGGTTTCAAGTCAGTTAGCCTCGATCTCATTTATGGCTTGCCCAAGCAGACACTGACGGGCTTTAAGGCCACTCTGGACAAGGTGATTGCCGCCGATCCGGATCGCCTTTCCATCTACAACTATGCGCACATGCCCACCATTTTCAAACCGCAGCGCCGCATTCACGAGGAAGACTTGCCCGCGCCACAGGTCAAGCTGGACATCCTCAGCCTTGCGGTCAAGACGCTGACAGACGCCGGCTATGTATACATCGGCATGGATCACTTTGCCAAACCGGATGACGAGTTGGCGATAGCGCAACGCCAGGGCAGGCTGCACCGCAATTTCCAGGGCTATTCCACGCATTCCGATTGTGACCTAGTGGCGATAGGGGTGAGTTCCATAGGCAAGATCGGGCCCACCTACAGCCAGAATTTTCGTGAGCTTGAAGATTACTACGACGCGCTAGACCGTGACGAATTGCCCATCATGCGCGGCATGGAATTGAATTCTGATGACCTGGTGCGCCGCGCCATTATCCAGTCCTTGATGTGCCATTTTGAGCTTTCCAAGGAATCCTTCAACATCGCCTATCTCATCGCATTCGATTGCTATTTCGCCACCGAACTCAGTGAATTGAAGGAATACGAACGCGAAGGGCTGCTCAAGATCACACCTGAATGGATCAGCGTCACGCCCAAGGGGCGCATGTTAATCCGCAATATCTGCATGGTGTTCGACAAATATCTACGCACGAGACAGGAACATGCCAGCTATTCCAAGGTAATATAGCGATCTGGTTTGGCATTAAGGATGGCAATGAAATGCGTGGATGATTTCCGCTTGCGCTTCGGCAAGCAGGAACTGGTTCCGATCGTGATCGGCGGTATGGGGGTGGATATTTCGACCGCCGACCTTGCGTTGGAGGCTGCCCGCCTGGGTGGTGTCGGACACATCTCCGACGCGATGCTGCCCACCGTTACCGATCGGCGCTACGATACCGCGTTCGTCAAAGACAAACTCCAGCAATACAAATATAACCTCGACAATCCAGACAAGTCCGCAGTGAAATTCGATCTCGGCCAGGTTGCAGAGGCCACGCGCTTACACGTGAGCCATGCCATGCAATCCAAGCGCGGAACTGGCATGATTTTCATCAATTGCATGGAAAAGCTCACGATGAATGCGCCGCGTGAAACTCTTGCCGCGCGCCTGCGCAGCGCGTTGGATGCCGGCATAGACGGCATCACGCTGGCTGCCGGACTGCATCTGGGTTCGTTTGCGCTGATAGAAGATCATCCGCGTTTTCGCGATGCCAAACTTGGCATCATCGTTTCCTCGCTCCGCGCGTTGCAGCTGTTCCTGCGCAAGAATGCCAGAACCAACCGCCTCCCTGATTTTGTGGTGGTGGAAGGCCCTCTTGCGGGAGGGCATTTGGGTTTCGGTCTGGACTGGGCAAAATACGACCTGCGCACCATCGTAAACGAGATTCACCAGTATCTGCAAACTGAGCATCTGGATATTCCGGTCATCCCTGCCGGAGGGATTTTCACCGGCAGCGATGCCACATCTTTCCTTGAGGAAGGGGCGGCGGCTGTGCAAGTGGCGACGCGCTTTACCGTGGCGCGCGAATGCGGCCTGCCGCAAGACGTGATGCAGGAATACTTCAAGGCCAGCGAAGACGACATCGTGGTCAACACTATCTCACCCACCGGTTACCCGATGCGGATGTTGAAGAACACGCCGGCCATCGGCTCGGGCATCCGCCCCGGTTGCGAATCCTACGGCTATCTGCTCGACGCCAACGGCAACTGCGCCTACATTGACTCCTATAACCGCGAAGTCTCGGTTAATTCGGGCGCAAAAAATATTTCCGTGATGGATAAAACCTGTTTGTGTACCCACATGCGCAACTTCAAATGCTGGACCTGTGGCCAATACACCTACCGGCTCAAGGACACCACACGCCGCATGGCAGACGGCAGCTACCAGGTTCTCAGCGCGGAGCACGTGTTTCACGACTACCAGTTCAGCGCTGACAATAAAATTTCTCTGCCGGATTAGCCCCACACCTTGATCTGCGCGTAAAGTAAACCCGTAGAGAGCAAGCCGCCTGATCCATCCGTTACCCTTCAGCAGGTTTATAATCGCCCCATCACTTTCAAGAAGTGGCGCCATGAATAAATTCATCAAATATGGTTTATTGAGCGCAGGTGGCCTGGGCTTACTGGTGGCGGGTGGTGCGGCTTATATTGCCGCAACTTTCAACCCCAACGATTACAAGGCGCAGATCATCCAGGTTGTGAAGGACAAGAAGCAGCGCACCCTCAAGCTGGATGGCGACATCAAGCTGACTTTTTTCCCCAGCATCGGCGCCAATATCGGCAAGGCTTCCCTATCCGAATTCAAGAGTGAAAAGGAATTCGCCGCGATTGATAGCGCCCATGTTTCGCTGGCGCTGCTGCCGCTATTTTCCAAACAAGTGGTGGTGGACGAGGTAGTGGTCAGCGGCCTGAAGGTTAAACTGGTAAAGCTGAAAAACGGCAAGACCAATATTGATGACCTGCTGGACAAAGAGGAAAGCAAGGAAGCAGTCAAGGCAGGAAGCAAGGCTGAAGATGCTCAGGTGAAATTCAATATCGCCTCAGTAAATGTGGAAAAAACCGGGCTGGATTATCGCGATGAGACCAGCGGCGCGCACTATGCGCTGAAAGACATCACTCTGAAGACCGGGCGCATTGCCGATGGAGTGCCGGCAAAAATTGAATTCACCGCAGCGCTCCAGGCCAACCAACCCAAGTCTGAGAAACTTATAGCCGGGCACCCGCTGGACATTGCCATGCAACTGAAGGCCACGCTTACATTCGATTTGGAGAAACAGGCCTACCGTCTGGAAGGCTTGGATTTGCAGGCTAAAGGCGTGGCGCCGGGTATTGAAAATCTTGCGGCCAGCCTTTCATCACCCATGCTGGAAGGCAATGCGCAGTCGTTCAAGACCAGCATGTTGACCTTGGGATTGGACATGAAGCAACCGGAGCAGGCATTTAAGTTGAAGCTCTCATCGCCGGTGAATGGCAACCTTGAAATACCGCAATTCAACCTGTCCGATCTCACAGTCGCGGTGAATGCTACGGGTGATAAGTTACCGAACAAATCGGTCGGCAGCGAGATGAAGGGCAGCGTGCAGGTGGATGCCGGACGGCAGAGCGTGCAGGTCAATCTTGCGGGCGGCTTGTTGCAAAGCCAGATAAAGGCCAAAGCGGTGTTGAACGGTTTTTCCAATCCTGCCATTCGTTTTGATGTGGATGTAGATCAGCTCGATGCCGACCAGTATTTGCCGAAGAAACCCGCAAGTGGTTCTGCCAAGGTTAATGCTGCCGCAACGGAGCAACCGCTGGACCTTTCCGCTTTGAGAAAACTCAATCTGGATGGCAGCTTGCGCATCGGCATGCTCAAGGCCGCCAACGTGAAGTTGTCCCAATTGCATGTCGGCATGAAGGCGCACAATGGAGTGCTCGACATCAATCCGCTGTCCGCCAACCTGTATCAGGGCAGCATGAACGGCAGCGTTACGGTGAATGCCGTGCCAGCCAGGCCGGGCTTCACCATCAACGAAAATCTCAGTGGCATCAACATCGCGCCGATGCTCAAGGATGCCGTCAATTTTGACACGCTGGAAGGCAAGGGCAATGTGTCGCTCAACCTCAACACGCAGGGCGATACCGTAACTGCGCTCAAGCAGGCGCTCAATGGCAACGTGGCGATGAATCTGGCGGATGGCGCGATCAAGGGCATCAACATCGCCAGGAAATTGCGCGACGCAAAAGACATGTTGGGCAAGGGTGGTGCGGCGCAAACCCAAGCGGCCAACAAGGACGAGAAGACCGACTTCAGCGAGCTCAAGGCCAGCTTCAAGGTGAACAACGGCGTGGCGCACAACGAAGACCTCTCGCTGAAATCGCCGCTGATACGCGTCTCCGGCAATGGCGACATCAACATCGGCAACGACAGCATCAACTATCTGGCCAAGGCCACGCTGGCGAAAACGCTGGAAGGGCAGGGCGGCAGGGACAGCGTCGGCGGCATCACCGTGCCGGTGCGCTTGAGCGGGCCATTTACTGACCTCAAATACACACTGGATTTCGGTGCGATGGTCAGTGAGGCAGCGAAGCAAAAGGTCGAGGCCAAAAAGGAAGAGATGAAGGGTAAACTGATGGATCAACTCAAGGGCGGCCTGAAGGGGTTGTTCAGGTAAAACACCCTCTCCCCTTCCTCATGTCGGGGGAGAAACAGTATTGCCTCTCCCCCGGGGAGAGGCCGACGCACATCAGTGCGGTGGGTGAGGGTAGGAAGTAGGAGTTTAGACTTGAGCGCTTTTTCCACACGCATCATCAACTGGCAACGCCAGCATGGCCGCCACGGCTTGCCGTGGCAGGGCGCCGATGCTTACCGCGTGTGGCTGTCCGAGATCATGCTGCAGCAGACCCAGGTCGCCACCGTCATCCCCTATTACCAGCGCTTCGTAACAAGCTTCCCGGATGTCGCCGCACTCGCGGCGGCGAGTGAAGACGAAGTGCTGGTGCACTGGAGCGGGCTGGGCTACTACTCGCGGGCGCGCAACCTGCATGTGGCTGCGCAGTTCATCATGCAACAACATGGCGGAGAATTTCCGCATCACTTCGATGGCATCCTTGCACTGCCCGGCATCGGACGTTCCACTGCCGCCGCCATCAGCGCCTTGGTGTTCCATGAGCGGCGCGCGATTCTCGATGGCAACGTTAAACGCGTACTGGCGCGCTACTGCGCAATCGAAGGTTACACCGGCGAGAAAAAAATCGAGGCGCAACTGTGGCAACAAGCGGAAGCTTTGCTGCCACAAGAAACATCCCCTCCCCCTCGGGGGGAGGGGCGAAGGGGTGGGGGGATCGCCACCTACACACAAGGCCTGATGGACTTGGGCGCGACAATCTGTACGCGCAGCAAACCGCAATGCACTATTTGTCCGTTGCGAAAAGATTGCGTGGCATATCAAAGCGGTCGTGTCGCGCAACTGCCCACCCCGCGCCCGCGCAAGGTGCTGCCGGAAAAATACAGTACCTTCTTGCTGCTGCTCAATGGCTCCGACATCCTGCTGGAAAAGCGCCCCGGCAGCGGCATCTGGGGAGGCCTGTGGTGTCCGCCGCAATTTGATGATGAACAGTCAGCGTTGGATTGGTGTATGCAACGAGGCATCACAACAAGTAAAAATGCTCGTCGTTCCCGCGCAGGCGGGAACCCGGCCAATTTAACAAACCAGTGCGAAGCACTTCCGTCTTTCACGCACACCTTCACCCATTTCAAATTGCATATCGCGCCGCTGCTGGTGCAGGTTGCGCACAAACCCGGACAGATACAGGAGCCGGGCAGGGTGTGGCTGGATGTGGAGGATGCCTTGCGCGCCGCCATCCCTGCGCCGGTGCGCAAACTGATCGAGAATATTATTCGAGGCTGACCCACGTAGCACAAAGGCCTCTAAATTGCCGTAAGGAAGCAATCACAAAAACCGAACAGCATTACGCAGAACCGCAAAACGCTGCATAATTCGCCGGTTTGGTTTTGTAATTTTCCGGCACCATAAGCAAAAAAGTTGGAACCTATGGCCATCAAGAAATCCGAACTCTATTCCTCACTCTGGTCTAGCTGCGACGAACTGCGCGGCGGCATGGATGCCAGCCAGTACAAGGATTACGTGCTGGTGATGTTGTTCATCAAATACGTCAGCGACAAATATGCCGACGTTCCTTACGCCCCGATCACGGTTCCTCAAGGTGCCTCATTCCGTGACATGGTCGCACTCAAGGGCAAGACCGACATCGGCGACCAGATCAACAAAAAAATCATCGCGCCGCTGGCGAATGCCAACAAACTGTCCGACATGCCGGACTTCAATGACCCTAGCAAATTGGGCAGCGGGCAGGAACTTGTCGAGAAGCTCACCAACCTCATCGGCATCTTTGAAAACAAGGCGCTCGATTTCAGCAAGCACCGCGCGGAGGACGACGACATCCTCGGTGATGCCTACGAATACCTGATGCGCCACTTCGCCACGGAGTCGGGCAAGTCCAAAGGCCAGTTCTACACCCCTGCCGAAGTCAGCCGCATCATGGCGCAGATCATCGGCATCCGCGAAGCGCACACCACCAACAGCACCACCGTGTATGACCCGACCTGCGGTTCGGGATCGCTGCTGCTGAAAGTCGCCGACGCAGCCAGTGCCAAGGTCACCCTGTACGGCCAGGAAAAAGACGCCGCTACCAGCGGCCTTGCGTACATGAATATGGTTCTGCATGACAATGCCGGAGCGCGGATTCTACAAGGCAACACTTTGGCCAATCCGCGCTTCACCGGCGAAGACGGCCAGCTCAAAACCTTCGACTACGTGGTTGCCAATCCGCCCTTTTCGGACAAGCGCTGGAGCACCGGCATCGACCCGCTCAACGATCCGCACGAGCGCTTCCAGCATTACGGCACGCCGCCCGCCAAGCAGGGCGATTACGCCTACCTGCTGCACATTGTGCGCTCGCTCAAAAGCACGGGCAAAGGCGCATGCATCCTGCCGCACGGCGTGTTGTTTCGCGGCAATGCCGAAGCCGACATCCGCCGTAACCTCATCCGCAAGGGCTACATCAAAGGCATCATCGGCCTGCCCGCCAACCTGTTCTACGGCACCGGCATCCCCGCCTGCATCGTCGTCATCGACAAGGAAAACGCCCACAGCCGCAAAGGCATTTTCATGCTCGACGCCAGCAAGGGCTACCTCAAGGACGGCAACAAAAACCGCCTGCGCGATTGCGACATCCACAAGATTGTGGACGTGTTCAACCGCCGCGACGACAGCGATCCGAGCTATGCGCGCATGGTCGGCAATGATGAAATCGAGAAGAACGAATTCAACCTCAACATCCCGCGCTACATCGACAGCCAGCAAGCCGAAGACTTGCAGGACATCACAGGCCATCTGCAGGGCGGCATCCCCCAAGCCGACGTGGAGGCGTTGCATGCTTACTGGGATGTTTGCCCGAACCTGAAGGCTACGTTGTTCAAACCTGCTGCCGGGAACGCGGCCATCCTGGCCGCAGGCGGGCTGGAAGCCCGCGCTTCCAGTAATGTTCCAAGCCCGAGAGGCTGGCATTCGCGCGGCTACTTGCCCCACCTCGACGGTCCCAATCTGCTGCAATTCATTACCTTCCGCATGGCCGATTCGGTGCCAAGCGAGCAGATCGAGCTATGGAAACAAGAATTGAAATGGCGCGAAGGCCTTGATGCGGACAGCCCGGAATCGGCAGCTTTGCGCAAAAAAATCGAAAATTATGCAGATGCCGGGCACGGCGCTTGCCATCTGCGCGTTCCTTGTGTCGCGCAGATGGTGCAGGATGCCCTGCTGCATTTTGACGGGCAACGCTATCGGATGATTGCCTGGTGCATCATGCCCAATCACGTTCATACCCTGATAGAACCTATTGATGCGGCGCACTCCCTGCCGTCCATCATCCATTCCTGGAAATCATTCACGGCGAATGCTGCCAACAAGATGCTCAGTCGCACGGGCGCATTCTGGATGGAAGACTATTTCGATCGCTACATACGCGATGAAACCCACCTTCAAGCCACGCTCGATTACATCCGGCAAAACCCGGTGAAAGCGAGGCTGGTGCAACGGGCAGAAGACTGGCCTTGGGCCGGGAACGCGGGCTTCCAGCCCGCATGCGGCCAAGATGGCCGCGCTCCCGGCTACCTTGATCTGGCTGTCCCCAAGCAAGCCATCAAGTCCGCCATCTACGAACATCCCGAATTTGTCACCTTCATCGCAAGCATGAACGCGCTCTTTGCATCCTGGCGCGGACAGAGTGCCGTCGCGCTCAAGACACTGGAAGCAGGCTTTCATCCGAAAGACCTCATCATGCAGATGTCGGAATGCCTGCTCGCCTTCTACACCGGCAAACTGCTGATCGACAAATACGATGTGTATCAACACCTGATGGACTACTGGGCTGCAACGATGCAGGACGATTGCTACCTGATCGCGGATGACGGCTGGAAGGCGGCCACCTGCCGCATCGTCGAGAAAGACAAAAAGGGCAAAGAAAAAGACAAAGGCTGGGCGTGTGATCTCGTGCCCAAACAGATCATCGTGGATCGCTACTTTGCCAAGCAGCAGGCCGCCATCCGCGAACTCGAAGCGTCACTGGAAAACGTCAGCGCGCAGCTTGCCGAACTGGAAGAAGAGCATGGCGGCGAAGATGGTGCTTATGCCGAACTCGACAAAGTGAACAAGGCCAACGTTGCCGCGCGCCTGAAAGAACTGGGAACGCGGGCTTCCAGCCCGCATGCGGCCAAGATGGCCGCGCTCCCGGACGATGAAGCCGAAATTGCCGCGCTCGACGCATGGCGCAAACTCAACGAACAAGAGAGCGAACTCAAGAAATCTCTCAAGGATGCCGAGACCGAGCTCGATGCGCTGTGCCTCGCAAAATATCCCAAGCTCAGCGAGCAGGAAATCAAGAAGCTGGTGGTGGATGACAAATGGCTGGCCGCGCTGAATAAGGACATCCACGGCGAGATGGACCGCATCAGCCAGGCGCTCACCCGGCGCGTGAAAGAATTGGCCGAACGCTATGAAACGCCGCTGCCCAAGCTGACTGACAACGTGGTGGCCTTGAGCGCGAAGGTGGAAGCGCATCTGCAAAAAATGGGCTTTTATTTAATAAATTGACTATAATTTAAATAACTAGATTTCTTATTAAAGGCTCGCACACCATGCACAGAGACATCACCGGTCGATACCTCTCCAGCCCGGCAGGCGGAGAAATGGTGAATGCCTTTGTGCCCAACCCATTGCCGCCCGCCCCTCCGCTGGAAATAAACGAGGCGCGGCAACGGCTGCTCGAACGCGCCACGCTGGCGGTCGGCCGACTCGACAGCGTGAGCACGCTGCTCCCCGACCCGCAACTTTTTCTATACGCCTATGTGCGCCGCGAAGCCGTGCTGTCATCGCAGATCGAAGGCACGCAATCCTCGTTGTCCGACCTGTTGCTGTTCGAGCTGGACGAAGTGCCCGGCGTGCCGTTCGATGACGTGGTGGAAGTCTCCAACCACATCGCCGCGCTGGAGCACGGCATGGCACGCCTGCGGGCAGACTTCCCGCTATGCAACCGGCTGTTGCGCGAAATGCATATCCACCTGATGGCGCGCGGTCGCGGCAGCGACAAAGCACCGGGCGAATTCCGCCGCAGCCAGAACTGGATCGGCGGCACCCGCCCCGGCAACGCCCGCTTCGTGCCGCCCCCGCCGCTCGAAGTCGAGGCCTGTATGGCCGCGCTGGAACAATTCATTCACCAGCCCGCCGATGCGACACCCGTGCTGATCAAGGCCGCGCTGGCGCATGTGCAATTCGAAACAATCCACCCATTTCTCGATGGCAATGGTAGGCTCGGTCGCCTGCTGATCGCGCTGCTGCTGCATCAGGGCGGCCTGCTCGCGCAGCCGTTGCTCTACCTGAGCCTGTATTTCAAACAGCATCGCCCCGTGTATTACGAACTGCTCGACCGTGTGCGCACCGAGGGCGACTGGGAAGCATGGGTGGATTTTTTCCTCGAAGGTGTCGAGCAAACCGCGCAAGGCGCGGTGCAAACCGCGCAGCGGCTGGTCGCCTTGTTCCAGCAGGATAGTGTACGCATCCAAGCCACCGGGCGCGGCGCGGCCAACGCGCAGCGGGTGCTGCACGCCTTGCGCAGCCACCCCGTCGCCACGCTCAAACTGCTGCGCACGGAAACCGGCATGAGCTTCCCCACCGCCGGCAAAGTCATGCAGGGCTTGGTGGAACTCGGCATTGCGCGCGAACTCACCGGCCAGCGCCGCAACCGCGTGTTTGTGTACGACGGCTATTTGGATATTTTGAATGAAGGCGGCGAGGCGCTATGAGCGTGGCAAGCATGAATGGGCCGCTGGCAGTGCGGGAAGCTCCGGCCAGTTATGTGCTGGATGCGCTACGCGTCAGGCCAAGCTACAAGCAGACCGAGGTGGGGGTGATACCTGAGGATTGGGATGTGAAGCAAATAGGCGATCTCAAGCCTTTTGTCACCAGCGGGTCTCGCGGTTGGGCTGCGTTCTATTCAGACCGAGGTGCGCCTTTCATCCGCATCACCAATTTATCCAGAGGTTCAATTTATTTGGACCTTGAAGATTTGCGTTTGGTGAATCTTCCGCAAGAGCCCAGTGAAGGTATTCGTACACAGCTTCAGGATCACGATGTTCTAATCTCGATCACTGCCGACATCGGCATAATTGGCTACGTTTCGGAGGATGTTCAGAAGCCAGCCTACATCAACCAGCACATCGCATTAGTGAGATTTGACTCATCAAACACAGCCCCGAAATTTGTCAGTTATTTTCTTGCATCTGAAAGGCCACAAAAACTATTCCGCGCTTTAACAGATTCTGGCGCTAAGGCCGGGATGAGTTTGCAAACAGTTAAAAAGGTTCATCTCGCCCTCCCGCCCACCAAAGCCGAACAAGAATCCATCGCCGAGGCATTGAGCGATGCGGATGCGCTGATCGAATCGCTGGAGCAGCTCGTCGCCAAGAAGCGCCAGCTCAAGCAAGGCGCGATGCAGGAATTGCTCACCGGCAAAAAGCACCTGTCGGGGTTTGGTGGGGAGTGGGAGGTGAAGCGGTTGGGGGAGATTTGCTACATGAAGAGTGGAGAGGGAATTACAAGTGCACAGATTGATGAGCACTCTCCATTCCCTTGCTATGGGGGCAATGGGCTTCGTGGTTTTACAAATCGCTATACGCATGATGGAAACTATGCGCTGATCGGCAGACAAGGAGCATTGTGTGGGAATGTAGTCGCTGTTACCGGAAAATTCTTTGCCTCCGAACATGCGATTGTTGTTACCCCACTAAATGAGATAGATATTCATTGGTTGGCGTGTGTTCTGATTCGGATGAATCTGAATCAATACTCGGAGTCATCTGCGCAGCCGGGACTTTCGGTCTCAAAATTACTGGCGCTCGATGGCATTGTGCCACCGACGAAGGAAGAGCAAACCGCCATCGCCACCCTCCTCTCCGACATGGACACCGAGATCGCCGCGCTCGAAACCTGGCTCGCCAAGACCCGCGAACTCAAGCAAGGCATGATGCAGGAATTGCTGACCGGGAAGATACGGCTGGGAACGCGGGCTTCCAGCCCGCATGCGGGCGAGACGCCCGCGCTCCCATGGACACCGAGATCGCCGCGCTCGAAACCCGCCTTGCCAAGACCCGCGAACTCAAGTAAGGCATGATGCGGGAATTGCTGACCGGGAAGATACGGCTGGGAACGCGGGCTTCCAGCCCGCATGCGGGCGAGACGCCCGCGCTCCCATGGACACCGAGATCGCCGCGCTCGAAACCCGCCTTGCCAAGACCCGCGAACTCAAGCAGGGCATGATGCGGGAATTGCTGACCGGGAAGATACGGCTGGTTTGAGTCTGTTGGGAGGCTTCAAGAGTTCGTCACTCCGGCGTAGGCCGGAGTCCAGTGGCGCGCAAGCGCGCCGGTTTTGCTTTCTGCTGGATTCCGGGTCAAGCCCGGAATGACGTGGCCTCTAAAAATAGCGTTCAAGTTCTGCTTTACGTTTAGCGCATCCGTGCTTTACAATTAGTGCAATCTTGCTTTACGTTTATTGTCCCTGAACACTGTATATGACCGCCGACCTGCGCCGCACCCTGCTCGATGCCATTGCACATGACGGGGGCAATGTCGCCGCGCGGCTGGCGCAGCAGCATGGCGTGTCGCGCCAGTCCGCCAGCGCCTGGCTGGCGAAGCTGAAGCGGGAAGGTGCCATCACTTCTTCCGGCGTGGGGCGCGGGGTGCGCTACCAGTTGGCGGTGCTGGCCGACGTGCGGGAGGTTTACCCGCGCGCCGGGCTGAATGAAGACAGGGTATGGCGCGCGCAAATTGCGCCGCATCTGGCGGACTTGCCGCCCAATGTGCGCGACATCTGGCACTATGCCGTGACGGAGATGGTGAATAATGCGATAGACCATTCCGGCTCGAAGAAGGTGATGGTGGGGCTGGTGCGCGACGCGCTGAATACGTCGGTTTATGTCGCCGACGAGGGCGAGGGCATCTTCCTCAAGATTCAGCGCGCGATGAATCTGTACGATCCGCGCGAAGCGATCCTGGAACTGGCCAAGGGCAAGCTGACCACTGATCCCGTGAACCACACGGGCGAGGGAATTTTCTTTTCGTCGAAGGTGATGGATGCCTTCGACATCCGTTCCGGCAAGCTGCATTTCGTGCATGACGACTGGGGTACGGACGTGCTGCTGGAACGCGCCGCCGAAGCGCCCGGCACGGTGGTGTTGATGCGCCTGGCCAACGACAGCCAGCGCAACCTGAAAGAGGTGTTCAACCAGTTTGCCGCTCCTGAGGAATACACCTTCTCCAGGACCATTGTGCCGGTGAAGCTGGCGCAGCATGAAGGGGAGAAACTGGTTTCGCGCTCGCAGGCCAAGCGCCTGACCCTGCGTTTCGAGCGGTTCCAGACAGTTGTTCTCGACTTTGCCGGAGTGGAAGAGATCGGGCAGGCGTTTGCCGATGAGGTGTTTCGGGTATTCCAGCAAGCCCATCCGGGGACGAAATTGTTGCCAGTCAATTTGACACCGGAGGTCGGGAACATGGTGAAGCGCGCGCTGGGGCGCCGGGAATAGTTGCAATCGATAAGGGGGCGGGATGTGTGAAATCGGGAAAGCGGAACGTGCAACACAGAACCGTGTCATCGCGTTGTTCCGCGATGAACTTGGCTACGGCTATCTTGGCGACTGGACTGAGCGCGCCAATAGTAATATCGAGGAAGGCTTGCTCACGGCTTATCTGACCAAGAGCGGCTACAGCGCGGCGCAGATCGGCCGCGCGCTCGACCGTTTGCATACCGAAGCCAACAACCCCAACCGCAGCCTCTACGACAACAACAAGGCGGTGTACAGCCTGCTGCGCTATGGCGTGCCGGTGCAGGCGGCAGCGGGCGAGAACACCGTGACGATCAAGCTCATCAACTGGGACGACGCGGCACAAAACGACTTCGCCATCGCCGAGGAAGTGACGCTGCATGGCAACCGCGAACGGCGGCCCGACCTGGTGCTGTACGTGAACGGCATCGCGGTGGGGGTGATCGAGCTGAAGAACAGCCGCGTCTCCATCGGCGACGGCATCCGGCAATTGATCTCGAACCAGCAAGCGGAATTCAACGAGTGGTTTTTCAGCACGGTGCAGATCGTGTTCGCGGGCAATGAATCACAAGGTCTGAGATATGGAACCATCCGCACGGAAGAGAAATATTTTCTGCAATGGAAGGAAGATGTAGGGGCGTATGGCATACGCCCGGATGGTATACATCCCGATGATGCGAGGGCGTATTGCCATACGCCCCTACATAAATATCTGCTCAAGATGTGCAACAAGCGGCGGCTGATCGAACTGATGCACGACTTCGTGCTGTTCGACGGCGGCGTGAAGAAGCTGCCGCGCGTGCACCAGTATTTCGGCATCAAAGCGGCGCAGGCGCATGTGCATAGACGCGAAGGCGGCATCATCTGGCACACGCAGGGCAGCGGCAAGAGCATCGTGATGGTGCTGCTGGCGAAGTGGATTCTGGAGAACAAGCCGGATGCCCGCGTGGTGATCGTCACCGACCGCGACGAGCTGGATAAACAGATTGCGGACGTGTTTACCGATGCCGGACATCCGATGACTCGCGCCAGCAGCGGGCGCGACCTGATGTCCAAGCTCGGCCAAGCCACGCCGCGCTTGCTGTGTTCGCTGGTGCACAAGTTCGGCAAGAAGGGCGTGGAGGATTTCGAGCAATTCATCGAAGAACTGAAAACGCAACCCAGCCCGACGGTGGGCGAGATTTTTGTGTTCGTGGACGAGTGCCACCGCACGCAGAGCGGCAAGCTGCACCGCACGATGAAGGCGCTGATGCCGAATGCGGTGTTCATCGGTTTCACCGGCACGCCACTGTTGAAGCAGGACAAGCAGACCAGTCTCGAAGTGTTCGGTGGTTACATCCACACTTACAAATTCAGCGAGGCGGTGGAGGACGAGGTGGTGCTCGACTTGGTGTACGAGGCGCGCGACATCGACCAGAGTTTGGGCTCTGAAGACAAGATTGACGCTTGGTTCGAGGCGAAGACCAAGGCGCTGAATGATTGGCAGAAGGCCGCCCTGCGCGAGCAGTGGGGCACGATGCAGAAGGTGCTGAGTTCACGCTCGCGCATGGAGCGGGTGGTGGAGGACATCATCTTCGACTTCAGCGTGAAGCCGCGGCTGAGCAATGAGCGCGGCAACGCCATTCTGATCGCCTCCAGCATCTATGAGGCGTGCAAATATTTCGAGTTGTTCCAGAAGACGGTGTTCAAGGGCAAGTGCGCGGTGGTGACTTCGTACAATCCGCAAACGAGAGATGCCACGCTGGAAGATACCGGCGCGAATACCGAGACGGACAAGCTCTCCATCTACAATACCTACACCGCGTTGCTGGGAACGCGGCCATCCTGGCCGCAAGATTGCGGGCTGGAAGCCCGCGCTCCCGGCAGCACCGAGGCTTACGAGGACTACGCCAAGAAGATGTTCAAGGAGCAGCCCGCCAATATGAAGTTGCTGGTGGTGGTCGATAAGCTGCTCACGGGCTTCGATGCGCCGAGTTGCACTTATCTCTACATCGACAAGTCGATGCAGGATCACGGTTTGTTCCAGGCGATCTGCCGCACCAACCGCCTCGATGGCGACGACAAGTGCTTCGGTTACATCGTGGACTACAAGGATTTGTTCAAAAAACTGGTCAACGAGAAAGGCACCGGCGCTCTGCAAGTTTATACCTCTGAGCTGGATCACAGCTCGGGCGGAGCTGATCCGGAGATTCTGCTGCAAGACCGCCTGAGCAAAGGGCGGGAACGGCTGGACCATGCGCTGGAAGCCATCGCGCTGCTTTGCGAACCCGTGAAACCGCCCAATGGGGAGCTGGAGCACATCCACTATTTCTGCGGCAACACCGAGATTCCGGAGGATTTGAAGGCGCACGAAACGCAACGCGCCGCGCTCTACAAGGCGACGGTCGCGCTGGTGCGTGCCTACGCCAATATTTCAGACGAACTGGGGAAAGCCGGTTACAGCGATGCCGACATTCGGCGCATCAATCAGGCGCTGGATCGCTACCTCAAACTGCGCGAGATCATCCGCAATGCCAGCGGAGAAAACCTCGACCTGAAAGCCTACGAGGCCGACATGCGCCACCTCATTGACACCTACATCAAGGCCGGTGAGCCGAGGAAAATTTCTCCCTTCGATGATATGCCGCTGCTGGAGCTGATCGTAAAAACCGGCATTGCGAATGCGATCAACAGTCTGCCGAACGGACTCAAGGGCAACAAGGATGCCGTTGCCGAAACCATCGAGAACAACGTCCGCAGCAAGATCATCAAGGAACACCTGAACGACCCGGCGTTTTACGACAAGATGTCGGCGCTGCTGGACGAGATCATCGCCGCGCGCAAGGCGAAGGCAATCGAGTATGAGGCATACCTGAAACGAATTGCAGAGTTGGTAAAGCAGGTGCAGGCAGGGCAGGCGGAAGACACACCAGTGCAACTGAATACACCGGGGCGCCGTGCGCTCTATAACATTCTCATGCAGGGGCTGTCTTCCGGTGGCACGTTCCGTGTAGCCGATTCTGGTTCCCCATTGGGCCGCTCTCCGCAGGCTCATGCACTTGATCTTGCAATAAGGATAGATGCGGTCGTCAAGCATGTCCGATCCGACGGTTGGCGCGGTGTTCAAGCACGCGAGCAAGTTATCAAGGGCGCCCTGTATGGCGTGTTGCAGAACGTAGCCGAAGTTGAGCGCATCTTCCTCATCATCAGGCAGCAGAGGGAATACTGATGGTCACGCAGATCGAACTGGGCGAGATCGCCGTGGATGTGGTGAAGAAGAACATCAAGAACATCCACCTGAGTGTTTACCCTCCAACGGGCAGGGTGCGCATTTCCGCGCCGTTGCGGATGGACCTCGACACCATCCGCGTGTTTGCCATTACCAAGCTTGGCTGGATCAAGCGCCAGCAGCAAAAGCTGCGCGAACAGGAACGTGAAACACCGCGTGAATATCTCGACCGTGAAAGCCATTACGTCTGGGGGAAGCGCTACTTGCTCAAAATAGAAGAGCAGGACGCTGCGCCGGAAGTAGAGTTAAAGCACAGCAAGATGATCCTGCGGATTCGCCCAGCTACCAGTGCCGGAAGGAAGCAAGAGGTTCTCGAAGACTGGTATCGCGATAAGCTCAAAGAAGCCATTCCGCTGTTGATCGCCAAATGGGAGCCGCTCATGGGCGTGAAGGTAGAGCGGTTTTTTGTGCAAAGGATGAAAACGAAATGGGGAAGCTGCAACCCCGACGCCAAGAGCATCCGGCTCAATACCGATCTGGCCAAGAAACCCCCGGAGTGTCTCGAATACATTGTCGTGCACGAGATGGTTCACTTGCTTGAGCCAACCCACAATGATCGTTTTATAATCTCGATGGATCAGTTCATGCCGAAATGGCGTTTCTATAAGGAACAGTTGAACAGACTGCCTGTCAGGCACGAGGACTGGGGCTATTGATCGCACATTCCGGCAGGCCGTTTTGGGTGGCTTCCCGCCCATCGGCGCTGGAGAAAAAATTAAGGGATGCCATGAAGAAACTGAAAAACGAAGCGGCATTGTTTAAAGAAGCGTTACTCGCAGGCGTGAAGTATGCGGAAGGGCGGGGCGTGGTCGAGTTTGAGCCGACTGATTCGGCGAGCGAAAAACTGTTATACATCTACCGGTTGCTGGTCCACGATAAAGTCATTCAACCTTTGCCGGAAGATCAGGTCGCAGAAAAATCCTTGCGGCACAAGCTCGCAATCTGGTATTCGAAGCAATTGCCCAAGGATCATCCGCTGTTAAAATAGCGCGTCGACGGGAATGATGAACAACCTGTTTTAACGATTAGGTAGATTTGTACATGAAAGCAATTTTCCCAGTTTTTTTTCTGGCAGCAGCAATATCCGCAACTGCATTTGCGGGTACACCCGGCGAGGTCGAGGTCGGCGGTTATCTGCGCGAGGCGACGTTACATGGATTCTCCGGTAATTCAAAAAAGTTTTCTGATTTTAAGGGGAAGCCGCTGATTATCAATGTTTGGGCCAGTTGGTGCGGCCCCTGCCGGATGGAAATGGGATCACTGGAGCGGCTTCACCGCCGCTATGGCGGAAAGCAATTCAATGTTATCGGTATCTCAACCGACGACTATGGCAACTTGGCTGCGGCGTTTATCAAGGAATCGAAAATTTCGTTTGTGAATTATCTTGATAGCAAGGTGTTCCTGGAAAACATGCTGGGCGCCAACACGATTCCATTGACTGTTCTGGTGGATGCCAATGGCCGCGTGCTCGAAAAAGTTCGCGGGGCCCACGAGTGGGATAGCCCGGAATTTATTGAGGGGATAGGGAAAACGTTTCACATCAAGTTGCCGCACTAATCCGGATGTGCAGATTGGGTTACGCGATAAACCTGAAAAAACTGACGGGGTTGTAGGTGCGAATTTATTCGCACATAACACGTTGAGCGTGCGAATAAATTCGCACCTACAGGACTAGAACTTTTCATCCTCGCGCAAATAACGCCACTGCCCGGTAGGCAAATCGCCCAGTTTAATCTTGCCAATACGCACGCGCTTTAGCCCGGTGACTTTCAGGCCGACCTGTTCGCACATGCGTCGGATCTGGCGTTTTTTTCCTTCGTGCAAAATAAAGCGTAACTGGTCATCATTCTGCCAGCTCACCTTGGCGGGCTTGAGCGCTTCGCCGTCCAGTTTCAGGCCGTGGTTCAACATCTGTAAACCGTTGCCCGCAATCTTGCCCTGCACGCGCACCAGGTATTCCTTGTCTATGGGTGAATCTTCGCCGATGAGTTGCTTGGCGATGCGGCCATCCTGAGTCAGTACCAGCAAGCCTTGCGAGTCAATATCCAGGCGGCCTGCGGGGGCGAGGCCTTTCAAGTTGGCAGTGCTGAAGCGCAGCGGTGATTGATCGCTGGCAAAGCGTGAAGCCGCGTTGATGAGAGTGACGGCGGGCTTGTGGTTGTCTTCCGCCTGCCCGGAAACATAGCCGATGGGCTTGTTCAGCAGGATGGTCACGCGCGTGTGTTGCTGGGTTTGGGCGGCGCGGTTCAGCGTGATGCGCTGCGCAGGGTCAATTTTGGTGCCCAGTTCGGTGACCGGTTTGCCATCCACCAGCACCCAGCCGCGTTCGATGTAGCTATCCGCCTCGCGGCGGGAACACAGGCC
>FZPX01000155.1_pt1 | contig 38993 bp, 35 predicted proteins | sample 1534791 | NCBI WGS metagenome assembly FZPX01 (sample SAMEA104161951, study PRJEB21768) | metagenome | biome: subterrestrial habitat; feature: phreatic zone; material: underground water | place: France | collected 2016-06-01 | depth 60 m | reverse complement strand
TGTCTGGAAGAAGGCGCATGCGCCGGAAGGCCTGCTCAAATGGGTGGAGCGCTATCACGCCTGGATGAGGCGCTGAGCGCGAGCGCGTCAGGAGATAGTTTCACCTCGCCACCCCCGATGATGATCAAATTTTGTGTTTGGAGTTTTGCGGCCTCAATAATATTCGGCAAGGTTACCAAGGTACTGCAATCACTCGCAGATTTTGTACTTCCCCTGCTACAACGTGTATGGTTTACGGTCGCGTAACATGGTGACCGCGCGGTCAGGCAGCGCAATCAGCACCCGAAAAAAAGCCCGCCAAGGGTAGCGGGCCAGGGAGAATTATTCTTAATGTTAGCGGTTTAAAGCTTCCAGCCGTAGGCGATGCCTATGGAGTCTTGGCGCATCTTCAGGGTTTCCGTGCCGCCGACGCCGAGTAGTGACGTGACCGACGGGCCGGTCACCGAGTTGCTGAAGGCGTGCATGTAGGATACCGTCAGCTCCGATTTGTTGGCCAGCGTCCAAGTGGTGCCGAGCGTGAGGTGCTGCTCCACCACACCCGGTGCAAGAATGTTGAAGGTCACGTCGTTCATGGTGTCTCCACGCACCGGCGATTTTCCGTAGTTATAACCGGCGCGCAGCACAAGGTTATTGCTGTATTTGTGTTCGATGCCAAGTTTATATACGGTCTGGTTGCGCCAATTGAAGCCCGAGCCGTTGGTCGAGCCGAGTCCGTTTGCCGGTGGTGCGATAAGACTGTTGCTGACAGCGTTGGCGATGGACTTCACGTCCGAGTAGTTGATCTGCTGAATATCGAAGGCGACAGTCGTTTCCGGCGTGGCCTTGACAGCAATGCCGATGTTGTAGTTCTCGGGGATATCGAAGTCGCCACCCTCGGCGAACAAGCCCTTGTACTTGCCGAAGGCGCTCATACGCATCCGGCTCGAATAGGCTGCGCCCAAGCTTACGGTATCGGACAGTTTGCCGAGCCAGCCGATGCGCACACCCCAACCGGTCGAGTCATCGTAGCCCTTGTTGGTAACATCATTTGGGCTGCTGGAAAATCCCGTGAACGCCTGCAAGCCGTCAACCTTGAATTTTTGGTAGCCAAGCAATGGCGATATTCCCACCGAGTTGTTCTCATTGGCTTTGTAGGAGGCAGTCGGCGCGATGATGAGCTGCATCAAGTCAACGCCCAGCTTGCCGCAGCCGAACAGGATATTGGCGGCGGCCGCAGCGCCGCATAACACTGGATTGAAGTTGCTGCCAGCCACACCGTTGTCATCGTTAAAGTCGGTGTTCATCCCACCATTCCCATAGACGGTGACACCGAGCGAGAGATTCGGATTGATCAGCTTGTTGTAGCCGAACTCGGGTATGAGGAAAGAATTCGAACCGCTCTCGGCGCTATCGTTATAGATACCGCCAAAGCCGACGCTGCCCTGGCGGCTGACACTGCGCTTCGGCATGAACAGATCAACGCCAATATCCAGCCGGTCGCCTACCCACACCATGCTGGCCGGGTTGTTCGCGCCGCCGAAAGTATCAATCGCCATTGCGGTCGATGCGCCGCCCATACCCTTGGCTTTCATCCCATAACCGTGTGAAAAATACCCGTTAGTCGCATGCGCAAGTGGCGACACTATCACGCCAGCGGCGAGCATTGAAACAACAATATTCTTTACCTTCATGAAATCCCCCTGATTGATTGATGAAACAGGCCTACGCTCTGCTGCACGGTTGTAGCAACTCGCCATCTTAAACAAACAGGCAGATGTCGGTATCTCCCGCAAACCCCAAAAACATGGCCGCGCCGCCGTATTCGATGTTGTCGATAAATTCGCTCTTGTCGAATTCGAACAGGTCAACAGTCATCTGGCAGGCGATAAATTTCACTTCTGCTTCCAGGCACAAATCGCGCAGCTCTTGCAGCGAAGCTACACCATGCTTCTTGAGTTTTTGCTTCATCATCATGGTTGCCATGGATTCCATGCCGGGCAGCATCTGCACCATCACCGGCATCGACACGGGCATCGGCATGGCCGGGTTGGCCAGCGGGCTGATCATCACGCTGGACAAATCCTTGCGCAGCAACTGCAATCCGTAGAAAGTAAAGAAAACCTGAACCTCATAACCCAAAGCGGCGGCGGTTGAGGCGAGGATGAATGGCGGATACGCCATGTCCAGCGTACCTTTGGTGGCAATGATTGCCATTTTTTTAGTGCTCATGCTTCCCCCATTGTGTATGGTTTCAGTAAAGTCACTTATTTCTTTTTCATGAAAAAAGTGTATTTCCCGTTTGACTCGTCAGTAGATAACAAGGCATTGCCGGTCTGATCGGCAAATGCTTGCATGTCCTTCACTGAGCCACTATCCGTCGCGAGCACTTTGAGCACTTGCCCGGAAGCCATATCGGCGAGCGCCTTTTTGGTTTTCAGGATAGGCAAAGGGCAGGACATACCGCTGGCATCAAATTCTTTATCAAAGTTCATGATTCTCCACTCCCACAAATTATCAAAGTTACCGCAGAAACCAGAATCGTTATTGCTCTGGAAAAAACGTATGGGAAACATTATAAGAATAATCAGGCTACATGCGTCCATACCCATGAAGGGTGTCCGAGATAACCCATTGGAGTTACCTTTCAAACCCCGGTGTTTTTGAGGCACAACTTGGTTGGTCGTAACTGATGGGCGCTACTTATTGCGCCCGATAGTCGGATTCATAGATCGCCGTTGCTGGCAGCCAGCATCATGTCCTTCATGGCATTCATGACTCGTTCGGCATTTTTGCGTATATCCGCCGGCAACACGCGTATCATCGCCTCGTCCATCATCATGGAGATAACCCAACGCTTGCCCTGAGCATCTTCCACCATGGCGATCCGACAAGGCATAAAGGAGATCATTAAAGGGTCGGTGGCAATCATCTGCTGCGCCGTGAGGCCATCGCAAAAACTGAAAATTTCCATGCGCTTGGCAGGCTTTCCCGTCAGCGCTTCAATTTCCTTGTACAGAGGGCTGGCGCCGACAAACTTGAGGTTGTGCTGATTGGCCCGCAGCTTGAGCGAATCCACCGCATCATCAAAGCTGATCCCATCCCGAATCTGGACGCGCGCAATTTGTACTTTCATATTCGTATATGAAAGTGTAGGTGCGGGTGATGCCGCCATCGCCGTATTCAAGACGATGGCAAGCAACAAGAGCAGGAGGTATCGAATTTTGTGCATGTTCGTTCTAAGAAATCCTCCGCTCACGAGTCAACTTACCCACTGTAAACGGAGGAATTTTCAAGCTGCTGGACTGGCTAACTTAAAGCAACACATCGCTCAGGATATTCTTGAGCCAATAGTTGGCCATCATCCCTTCTATTTCTGAACGCTTGCCCGAAACACCGCCACCATCCGCTGCGATCATTGCCTGTTTTTCCGCGTTGAAACGGTAAACATGGGCTACATGCACCGCTTCATTGTTGCTCACCATGCTATAGCAGGTATTGGCGATAGCAGGGCTTGGATCCGGTTGCCGACCTTGCATCAACTCGATAATAGCCGCAGCGCAAACCTTGGCTTGGGATGTGGCCAAATGGCCGGATTTCGGAAGCGCCGCCGAAACCGAATCGCCGATGACATGGATTTTCTTGTGCACTTTGGATTCGTAACTTAAGAAGTCCACCGCACACCAACGATTGTCCACATTTACCACGCCTGCGATGCTGGCCACGGCACCAGCCTTCATCGGAGGAATAATATTTAGCACATCAGCTTTTACATCTTCAAACTCGGTTTTGAGAGTTTTACCGGCCACATTCACCTGTTTCACCTCGGCGTTGGCATGATAATCCACCAAGCCGGGATAGAGCTCGTTCCACGCCGCCGTAAAGAGGCCTTTTTTCGAGACGATCTCGGGGTTGGCATCCAGGATCAGCACCTTGGATTTAGGCTTGTTGTTTTTCAGATAGTAGGCCACCTGACAAGCACGCTCATAAGGCCCTGGCGGACAGCGGTACGGTGCTTTGGGGATGCTGAGCGCAAAAACACCTCCGTCATTCATGGACTCCAGTTGCTTTCTCAGCATTGTTGTCTGTGCACCGGCTTTCCATGCGTGCGGAACACTCTCATCCGCAATTTTGGCATTGAGCCCTTCAATTTTGTCGAACATGAAATCTACACCCGGTGCGATGATCAACCGGTCATAGCTGAGATACCCATTCGCCAGCGAGACGGTTTGTTTTTGCGGGTCAATTGCCGTAACCTCTCCTTGCACCAGATTGATACCGTATTTACTTTTCAAGGTATCGTAGTTTTGCGTGAGATCTGCAATGGTCCGACTACCGCTCAACACGGTATTGCTCATTGGGCAGGATATGAACACCGGGTTGCGCTCGATCAGCACCACATCAATCTTGTTTTCACTCCACATGCGGATATGCTTGGCTGCTGTAGCGCCGCCAAAACCGCCTCCCACGATAACAACGCGCTGGCCTTTTTTCTTGACAATTTCACTGGCAGAAGTTGCACACCCCGGAAATGCGCCTACCACAATCCCGGCTGCGCTAAGCTTCAAAAAATCACGACGATTTAAAGACATGTTGTACTCCTTATATTTTTGGTTGCACCGTGTGCCTGAGATTTTTACTAGCGTTTTTGTGCGGCAAAGAAATCGGCCAATTTTTCGAATTCTTCGTCACTATATCCCTTGGCGTGATGATGCATCACCGTGGCAGGGCGAGCGCCGGACTTAAAGTCCTTCATTTGGCTGACGAAGAGCGCCTTATCCATCCCTGCTAAAACAGGCATGCCTCCCGCATTGTTGCCGTTGGTGCCGTGGCAGGCGGCGCAGGAAGCGGAAAGATTGCGTGCATGGACATCGGCCTCCGCATGAGCAACTGCGGAGAATATCAACAGCCCAATGGTGCCGACGATGGTGTGTATATGATGCTGAATTATTTTCATAGCCCCTCCTTGTGTTTAAATAATAATGACTCTACACGACATCAACCGTCCCTCTAAAGCGGCAGAACAACTCTTAAACTCTGCCAACATGCCACGGGCAAGAACTTTCGCCCAATATCGCCTGTCAGCCGATATCCACTTCATCAAGGCGGCTGTCGCCCTTGTTATCTATCCAATATACCGAAACCTTTTCACCCTGCTTGCCGCCCTTGAATCGGAAAACCAGATAGGGATTTTTTGAAACAGCCGTGCCGAACTGACATTCCAGCGCGACTTTATCATTGTGCCGTACTTTCACCTCGGTGATGTACCAAGCCGGAACAATATTTCCCGCTTCATCCTTGCGTCGGCCAGTTTCCATTTCATGCTGCATAAGGATTTTGACTTCAGTTTCGCCGTCCTTGACAGAGGCGCGGATCTTGGTTGGGCCGCTCATTATTATCTTTGTCCTTGTCTGATTAAACTCCCAGCCACCCCATTAGTTTGCCAAAGTAATGTAAAGGCTGGTTATAGTTGAACGATAGCCGAGCATCCGATCACTTAGCCGCAACCGCCCTGAACAATTTTGACTTCTCTGGAGGCACGATAGAACTTCCCGCCAGCCTTCACCAGCACGATGACCATGGCAGTCTGAGCCATCTTGATGCGGGTGGTGATAACGCCTTCTGTTCCTTCAGGCAAGATAAAGTTAGCTGAAAGCATACTGGGGTTTTTGTCCACCAGTATGGAAATTTGTTCGGTGTGCGGGAGAGAGCTGGTTACTGTGACAGGTACAAATGCGCCGTTTTCAGCAGTTTCAGGTGCGGAGAGATGGATAGCTGTACTGCTTTCCGCAGTAACGACACCCAATGCATCGAGTGCTTCATTCATGGTTTTGGCATCGAAAGCGTGAATATTTCTCTCTGCCCACGCGGTTCCAGATTGAACCAGGCCCACTGCTGCAAGAACCCCCAATAATCCGAGGCTACCCCCCGCCTTGAGTACACTGCGTCGTCCCAAGTTTACTTCTGTGTTCATCAAATCCCCCTCGCTTTAGAGATTCGCAGATTCAATATGGAAGAAATCCTATGCTGCTATTATAGGTATAACCAGCCTGCAAGCGTCCATACCCACTAAGAGTTCAAAAAATAACCCGTTAGAGTTATTTCTAAGCTTAACATCAATTTATTACAGCCACGTTTTTACCCCGTCGGCACCGCCGATATGATGTTTCAGCAGGCGGCATTGCGCATCGGGAACAGCCTTAAGCACCTCGGCATAAATCGATTCCAGCGCCAGGTCCTCGCCGGAGAAAAAGTTTTCTTGGCCGATGTAATCGTACAGCCCGGAATGGCTCATGACATCAATCACCTGTTTCTTCAGGCCGCTGAAAACTACCCGGATGCCGTTGGCGCGCAGCCTCTCCACTATGTGGTGAATGACCTCGTCACCCGATGCATCAAGCTGGTTGATACCGTTCGATACAATCAGGATGTGCCTTGCGCGAGGGTTGTTTGATACAGCTTCCAGGATGGCATCCTCGAAATAAGACACATTGGCGAAATAGAGTGAACCGTCATAGCGGATGGCGATGATGTTCTCGCTGACTGGCAGGTTATGCACCTTTGCGTCGCGTAAAGTGCCGTCGTGATAACGGCCAAGGATAGCAATACGCGGTGTCATGGTGCGGTAGAGATAGAGAAGAATGGCCAGGCCGGCCCCGACCATGATGCCATTGTCGAGATGAGGGGCAAATGCCAGGGTGGCGGCAAAGGTCACAACCGAGGCGATACCGTCGTGCTTGTGGATGTGCCAGGCATGCCCGATTGCCTTGAAGTTGATCAGGCCAACCACCGCCAGCATAATCACTGCCGCCAGCACCGCCTGGGGCAAGTGATACAACAGCGGGGTGAGGAACATCAGGGTAAGCAGCACGATCACTCCGGTGAATACCGAAGACATGCCGGTTTTGGCGCCAGCATTGAGGTTTACTGCGGAACGGGAAAAAGAGCCGCTGGCCGGGAACGATTGACTGAAGCTGCCGATGATGTTGGCGAATCCCTGCCCGATCAATTCCTGATTCGGGTCGATGCGATCTTTGGTTTTCGCCGCCATCGCCTTGGCGATGGAGATGGCCTCCATGAAACCCACCAGAGAGATTACCAGCGCACCTGATAGCAGCGCCGCCATCATGTCCCAACTGAATTCTGGAACATCGAACTGCGGTAATCCGGCGGGAATAGACCCCACCACCTCGCCTCCGCCGACCAACAAGAGTTCACCCTTGCCCACTTTCTTGATGCGCCAGCGGTAGCCGTCGGCCTTTTCGGCCTTGGGAACCTGCCCGGCCAGATAAAATTTGCCAGGCTGCCCACCGGCTGCGGGCACCTGCTCGAAAATAAACTTGCGCATGGAACGGGCGAGCTTGCGGTTCTCACTTTCGGCATCCTTGAGTTCCAGCCTGAGCAACTCGATTTCATAGTTCAGCGCGGCAGTATGCTGCGAGCTGTTTCCAAGGGCTTTCAGGTATTGCTTGAATTCCGCCGATTTGGCGTCAAGCTTGCTGTTTAGCTCGCCGATTCTGGTTTCTGTTTGGGAAAATTTGTCGGCGAGATTTTTTACCTCGGCGTCCATGATTTCCTCGATTCTGCCCTTGCCGTTATGCTCAAAACCGATAGCCCAGCTCACGGTCGTGGTAAGCGCAACGGCGATCAGCACGCCGGGCATTTTTGGGGCGAATTTTTTCAGCCCCCACATGATGGTGAAAGCCGAGATGCCTATCAGCAGCGTCGGGATATGCGTATCACCAATCTGTTGCAGCACACCCCAAATATCCTGAATGAAATGTTCGCTGCGCCCCATGGAAACACCGAACAGCTTGTTGAGCTGGGACAGGCCGATGATGATGGCGGCGGCATTAGTGAAGCCGATGATTACAGGGTGGGAAAGAAAATTGACCACCACCCCGAGTTTGAACATGCCCAGTGCAAGCTGGATGATACCCACCATCAACGCAAGCAAGATCGCTAGCGCGATGAACCGGCTCGATCCGCTGGCAGCCAAAGGGGCGAGCACGGATGCTGTCAGCAGCGAGACCACCGCAACCGGGCCGGTGGCAAGCTGCGCGGACGAGCCCCACAGGGCGGCGATGATGCCGGGAAGAAAGGCCGCATACAAACCGTAATAGGCAGGCAAACCGGCAAGCTGGGCATAGGCCATAGACTGGGGAATCAGCACCAGGGCGACAGTAATACCGGCTACCAGATCGGCTTTGACATTTTCCCCGCGCAGAGGAAACCATCGGAGGAAAGGCAGCAAGCGAGCAAATTGATTCATGGCATTTTATCCCCGCGCCGCACTATCCATCGTGCTAGCCCAGCCATTGCGCCTGCACCGAAACAATTTCACACGCAACCGCATCGTACCTGTGCCGCAAGATCGTGCCATCGAGCAGCATTACAATAGCCGCCTCAATCACCGGAAGAGGAAGCAAAAACCATTCTCTTGGCCGGAACGGTTTGCCAAACCTGTCCATTATCTCAATATCCAGCCGTGCATCGGCGAAAAATCGGTGCATCAGACTCTCAAATTTATTGGCATTGAGATTGATCGCATCGTAGGTGCGGACGGGATAGACCGGAGCCATCAGGAAAGTCGGATCATCCTTCGCCCCGCGAATGCGGTCTTCAAATGAAGCCGTGGTAAAACCAATCTTGAAAAGCTGGCCGTCAAGTTTGGCAATCTCCGGCGACGGCGAAAGGCTGCGCACGATGTAAATGCACCCCGTGATTCTCTCGTTAACTTGAAGCTCGCGTAGCGACTCGTTTGCCCCCTCGCCCGCTTGCGGGAGAGGGTTGGGGTGAGGGAAACGGGCATTCTCATCAATAAGGGTGGTAACTTTGCCATGCCCGTTTGGCCCGACTACCGTAGCGGTGGTCGGCGCGGGATCAAACAGCGGCCCGGCATTCGGCTCGGACAAACGGCGGCCACTCGGGTCTTTGTAAAGCTCCGTCGCCAACGATCTGAGCAGGTTTTTCCCCTCGGTGCCGTTCTCGAAAATCAGTCTGAGTCGCGCATTGCGCTTCCCGTTGCGAATATGGGGGTCGTTCTCCGCCACGCCCTCATAGCGCTCGATACCGGCAAGCGGCAGGAAGAAATCGAAAATATCGTTCAGCTTGTCAAAACTGGTATCGCAGGTTTGATCGGCTTTGACGTCGCGGCAGTAAACCTCCTCACCGTCGGTCGCCAAAAAGATACGCGGAGCATGCTTCTTCGCCAGCGGATCGTCCGCCATCGCATCCACCGACATAGCGGCCTGCCCCTTTTCGGCGACACGAAAAAATAATTTGTTTTTCCAGAGCAACTCGCCAGGCTCCTTTGCATGATTGGTCGTGCCCTGCCTGAGCTTTGTTACCGTGGCCTTCGGCGCATCGTAAATCTCTAAAAAATGAAAGATGAACGTGCCCGCGTCAAACGGCGTTTCCACCAGATCTTTGAGCGAAGATTCGATTTCGGCAATGTTCATTTGGGGTGACTATCAAAAGGGACGGTGAATAATGTGTGCAATATCGTTTTGCCAATAACAGCCGAGTAGGGTGGGCACGTTTTTGTGCCCACGCGTACAGCATCAATCATATGTCTGCACAGCACTATCCATCGCACCAACCCAGTCATGCGCATATACCCCATCACGCACATAGCGGTGAAATGTCGAATGAGGCCAATCAGCCGCACGTTGTGCGTGCCCGTGTTTAACCGGGTTGAAATGAATGTAATCAACATGGCGGGCGAAATCATTTTCATCGCGAATTTGATGTTCCAAAAATCGCCGTTGCCAGATGGTCGATTCGCGATGTTTGAGTTTTTGATGCGGTGATCCAATCGGTACGACGATAATTCTCTCCACAAGCCAAAGAAACCGCGCGCTTTATTTTCATCCAACGGGTGGGGAAATCGGCATCACCGTCAGGCAATGTCCACACGCAATGCAAATGGTCAGGTAACAATACCCATGCATCAATGACGAAAGGACGCGCCACACGCACCGTTTCAATTGCAGTGCGCAATGCATTGCGAATTGCTACTTCACATAGAATCGGCTGCCGCCGGTAAGCAACCACGGTAAAGAAATAGCTTGAGCCAGCGACCGTTGCACGGCGATAACGTGACATGGTTGTTTACTCTAAAATGTTGCATCCGCGTGGGCGCAAAAACGTGCCCACCCTACACTGCTTCCTTTTTCACCCTTTTGCGCGCCGCCGCTTCGGGGAGTTGCTTGTAGTTTTCCTTGCTGGCGATGCGCTTCCCGGATTTTTTCTCCAGGTCGCACCGCGCACGCCCTGCTACTGCCCCTCCTTTTACGGCTGCATCGCGGTTTTCGACATAGCCCTGCGCATCCTTGTTGCGCGCAATCTCGGTGGTGGAAGCTTCGCCCAGCATAGTAAAAATCAGTACCAGATCATTCATGTGGTCGCGCAGATTGTCCGCCGGTTTGTCGAGGCTCTTGAATTCCTTGTACTCGGCAGGCGTCATGCCAAAAGTAGCGCGACTGATTTCAGCGGTGAGGATGGAGTATTCGCGCTATTCCTTCACGCCGCGCTTTTTCCGTTCGTTGGTCAATTCGTCGCGGATGGCGATGCCGCGCACCCGCTTTTCGATCCATTCGTCGCTGTAACCCTTGGCCATATTTGCTCGGTATCCGCCACATCGGTGAGCCGTTGTTTCCCGTCAGGCGCGGTCATTTTCAAAGCGTTACAATTTGTAACACTTTCATTACCTTCGGCCAGCAGCCGTTTTTTGAGCACCCGCCAATAAACTTGTGGGTTCTGACTCTCCGATAAAGCTGCAACAACATCCACGACAGCAAATAGCCAGCGTTGAGCTTCGTCGTCCCAGATTGAACGGATACGCTTCGATTCAAACAGCTTGATGTTGCTCATGGCATTACTCCTCGCGCTTCAGCCACCCTCCAGCATGCCGGACAGCTCCTCCAAGTCGTGAGTGCGGCGAAACTCCAGTCCATGCAGGAACATGACCGCTTTCAACGCTTTTTCGACTGCCTGCTGGGCATGAAAGCAAGCCACGGCAAAGTCTACCATTGCGGAATCCAGTAATGCGCGAAATGCAGCTTCGTCACGCCGGGCCAGACGCATGAAGCGCTCGGCCTCTTCACGCTGCGGTGTCATATAACACCTTTCCTTCTTTTTTCGCCCAGTACGGAACCGTGCCTGGCACCTGGCTGCGACGATCAAACTCCGCCTCGGAATAAAGCAGCAAATCCACGCCTACGCCCACACGCCCGATGGCTGCTTTCAAACGCAGGTACTCCGCCGCCTTATCCGGCAAGTCCCGCTCGATGACCATTAAATCGAGATCAGAATCTTTGTCCGCCTCCCCGCGTGCCTGTGAGCCAAATAAAATCACCCGTGCAGGGGAAGCTATGTTTGCGACGATGCGATCCACGGCAGACTGCAATTTTTCTGGTGTCAACGAATTGTTCTGCAAAATTGCTCTCCTTGTCCAAGTATTATCCATCATACCCCAGCGCAGCACCGCACTATCCGTCGCACCAGCACAGTCCCGCGCTTACATCCCAACTCGCAAATGGCGGTGAAATGTCGAATCCGCGTGGGCACAAAAACATGCCAACCCTTCACAGCTACAATCAGGTCAGTTCTGGCTATCTCGCCGCGCATCGGCCACCAAGTGAGGAACGGCAGGATGCGGGCGACGCGTTTATTCATGACTCTCTCGGCTCCCCGTTGGGAAGGTATGTATGGCATTCGGAAAAAATTCGAGCCTTGCAGGAACGGCAAATTTCTGAATCCAGTGTGCTGTAAACCGGCTTGATCCAGTTCGACATGACGGGGAAAAAACCGCCCTCACCGATGTCATCAAGTTTGTCCGACTTGCGCAGGAATCTGTAGATGGAATCCTTGCAGCGGTAAAAATACAGGCCACCGCCCAACTTGCGGCGGCGGCGCGCCTCCTGAGCCAGCATTTCCGCACCCGCCACGTCCACAAAATTGATGTTGCTGGCAACAATCAGCACGGATTTTTTTAGCGGATGAATTTCGTCGATCTGCATCAGCCCACCCTGCACATGGTCAACGGCCCCAAAGAAGATTGCGCCGTTGATGCGCACCATACTTAATTGCGGGCATTCAGGATGATCATAGGCGCTCACAAAATGGTAGGCGCCCTCCTCTTTTGCCGGAACCACAGGAACGATATTCGGGCGTGAAGCACGGTACAAGTAGATGGAAAGGGAAAGCAGGATGCCGAAAAAAATCCCCTGTTCCAAATCGACCAGCGTACCCAGCAATGTCACCCACAGCACCACCGTCTCGCTGCGGCTGGTCTTGCCGATGGATACGATGTGGTGAAAATCGATCAGCCCCCAAGCCACCAGAAACAGGATGCCCGCCATGGCGGCGGTAGGCAGGTATGCGGCAAGCGGCGCCACCAATAACAGGATCAACACCAGAAAGATCGAAGCGAATACGGTGGCCAGCGGTGTTTTCGCACCAGCAGCGAAGTTGACACCGCTGCGGTTGAACGAGCCGCATGAGGCGTAACTGGAAAAAAAACTGCCCACCAAATTCGACAACCCCTGGCCGATGAATTCCTGGTTTCCGTCTATGCGCTGCCCGGATTTTACGGCGATGGCACGCGAGATGGAAACCGCTTCGGTCAGCGCCAGCAAGGTGACCACCAATGCCGGAAACACCACCTGTTGCATCGTCGCGTAGGAAAAGTCCGGCAAGGAGAAAGGGGGAGGATTTGTCGGCAACGCCCCTACGGTTTTGATCTGGGTGGCTGCCGTGCCGATTTCCGCGTTGAAAAGATAAGCCACAATACTGCCGATCACCATCGCCACGATCATATAAGGCAGTCTGGGGATAAGTTTTTTCGCCAAAATACCGGCGGCCAGGGTGATAACACCTACCGCCGTGACATACAGATTGATATTGCCGAACTGCAATACCAGTTGCTCGATCACCACGTGAAACGGCGCGCCGCGCGCGATGTTGATGCCGAAGAAATTCTTGATCTGGCTGGCCGCGATGAGCAGCGCAGCTCCGGCGGTAAAACCGATCACCACGGTATGCGAAATGAAATTCACCAGCACACCCATGCGCGCCAGCCCCAATATGAACTGAAACAACCCGGTCAGAAAGGTCAGGGTCAGCACCATGCTGATGAACTGCGGCGAACCCGGATCTGCGAGAGGGCTCATTGCTGCAAACACAGCGATGGATATAGCGGTGGTGGGCCCGGAAACCAGATGCCAGCTGGAGCCGAACAGCGCGGCAATGATGGCGGGCGCCATCGCCGCGTAAAGGCCGTATTCGGGCGGCATCCCCGCAATGGTTGCGAATGCCACCCCCTGAGGCAGCACGATCAATGCACCGGTGATGCCGGCGATCAGGTCATCTTTGGTGGTGGCGCGGTTGACCATCGGCCACCAACGCAGGAAAGGGAAAATCCTGTTGAACAAACCGGAAGTGTTGGGAGAAATGATCACAGGATAATCCTAAGTGTTTTGTTCGGCTTGCATATATATTTGTGGATCATTCAAATCCAAACCGGACGAACCGGAACCAATAATGGAAAGCTGTCTTCCGCACTGCTTTCCAGAATATCAGGACACGCCCTGATAATAGAGATTCTGCGGATGCTTCGCTTCCGCAAAAAAGCACCAGCGTTCCGCCAGCAGACCGGAAATTTGCGAGGCGAATGCGATACCCAGCCACAACGTGGAAGGATTGGACAAACTGAAGGCCAGCAACAGCAGCGGGACGGCAAACGCCAGCAGCAGAAAGCCCGCTTTCATCCTGCTCAAAAACGCCCCGCTCTTGCCGTGGAAAAACTCCCGCGTGTTGAATGAACCGCCCATCGCACCTTGGGCTGTCTGCACGATGCGCGGATGCTTGATGCCGATTGCCGTTTGCGTAGTCGATTTCGGCCTTAGCCGCGCATTACGCCACAGCGACGAGCTGCGGCCAAGCAGGCCGAGCAGGGTTATGATGAGCGCCCAACCGGCAAAGAAGCCTACCTGCGATGGCGCGACCATGGCGGCGTACAGTGTAGCCAGCGTGAAACCGGATGCGCCGCCCAGCAGTATAAAATTGATCACCGTCAGCGGCGAATGCCATTCCTGCAAAAAACGTAAACAGGCGTAAACCATGCCGGTGCACACAAACAGGGCGAAGGCCAGTATCGTAGCGACGCCACCCAGTATGACCGTGACACTGATACCCAGCCCGCTGGGAGTCGCCACCAGCACCGGATCATACCCAAAGAAATGGGACACTCCATAGAGGAACGTTACCCCCATGAACGCGGGCAAAACGATGACTTCACGGGAAAGCCATGAGGTGCGCCACTGCGCCGCCGAACGCCAGGCACGTTCCGGGCGACCCAGGTGAAAAAATGAGGCGGCCAAACCCGACATCGTGAACAGCAGCGCCAACAGACTGCCCCACCCGTAAAAACGCGCATCCTGATGCGGCAGCAAATCAAAAAGCGCATAGGACTGCTGGGTGTACAAAGCCAGAAACAAGCCTTGGCCGATGCCGATCAAGGTGGTGAGAAAAATAACTGAGAAGGCCGGATTCATGGTGGTTACCAAGAAGTGACATCGTCGAGCGTAGGCTCGTTTTTGCCCGGTTTGGGCAATTTGCCATCAATCTTGAGCGGATTATCAGCTCGTTCGAGCTCGTCATCGTGTATCTTGAGATGGGTCTTGCGGCGCGGCAAATAATGGTTGGCCGGGTGCGTGCCCCATTCCGGCATCAGCGCATAACCGCCGTTCTCGCGTATCGCCTGCGACACCACCGACTCGGGGTCGTGGATATCGCCGAACAGCCGCGCGCCGGGCGGGCATGCCTTGACGCAGGACGGCTTGCGGTCAATTTCCGCCAGCGAGGTATCGTAAATGCGATCCACGCACAGCGTGCATTTCTTCATCACCTTTTGCTTTTCATCCAGTTCTCGTGCTCCATATGGGCAGGCCCAAGTGCAATACTTGCAGCCTATGCATTTGTCGTAATCCACCAGCACGATGCCATCCTGTTTGCGTTTGTAAGAAGCTCCCGTCGGACAAACCGGCACACAAGGCGGATCCTCGCAATGGAGGCAGGATTTGGGGAAGTGCACCGTCTCGGTGTTGGGGTATTGTCCCACTTCAAAAGTCTGCACCCGGTTAAAAAACGTGCCTGTCGGATCGGCGCCATAAGGATTTTCGTCGCACAACGGCCCGGCTGCACCGGACGTGTTCCATTCCTTGCAACTGGTCACGCAGGCATGACAACCCACGCAAACATTGAGGTCGATGACCAAGGCGAGCTGAGTCATAGCGAGCCTTCCAATTTAATGAATCCGAGTTGGGTCATTTACGCATCTTCGCGTTGCTACCAAAACAAGTCGTAGGGCGGGCTCTGCCCGCCGATTTAAGTTGTCGGGCAGAGCCCGACCTACAAGTTACATGCATTTCATATCTTCCGCTTCCCACCAAAGTAAGCCAGCCAGCCAGGGCGCTCAGTCATGCCCGGTACGGCTTGCAGCGGTTTGAACTGTGGGAATGTCTGTTGCGGTTCATCGGCGCCAGCCGGATAAATGCGCACCCGCACATCGTACCAGGCAGCCTGCCCGGTGATCGGGTCGGAATTGGAATAACGTGTGCCGTCTGGATTGGCAGGCAGTTCCTCGGAGATCAGGTGGTTGAGCAGAAAACCCTGCTGCGACTCGTTCGCATCGGGTGATAAATTCCAGGCACCCGCCGCCTTGCCGATGGCATTCCAGGTCCATACTGTGCCCGGCTCGACCGCCTCGGAATATCTCGCCATGCAGCGCACCTTGCCCCATTGCGATTCCACCCACATCCAGCCACCGTCTGCGATACCTGCGTCCTGTGCGGCGAGCGGATTAACGTACAGGTAATTGTGCGCATGAATCTGGCGCAGCCAGGCATTTTGCGAATCCCAGGAGTGATACATGGCCATCGGCCGCTGGGTCACTGCCGCAAGCGGATATTTGTGCTTGTCGCTGGCCTGCATTTCCAGTGGCTCATAGAAAAACGGCAGCGGGTCGAAAAAGGTTTCGATGCGCTTGGCCAGATGGGGCGGCGGTTTTCGTGTGATGCCCCTGCCTTGCGCGGCAAGGCGGAATTTTTGCAGCACTTCGGAATACAGGTGGATCAGGATAGGCTCGGCATAGCGCGTGATGCGGTTACGTTGCGACCATTCGAGATAACCCTTGTTCCAGTTGCGCATGTACTGGTAGGAACGCGGCAACTTGTGGTGGTACACACAGTTGTTTTGCGCGTACATCTCCCACTGTTTCGAATTGGGTTCACCGCGCATGAACTTCTCGCCGCCCTTGCCGCGCCAGCCCGACAGGAATCCAATTCCCGACCCCGGCTCGGTCTCCCAGTTCACGATGAAATCAGGATAGTTGCGATATTTGCGCTTGCCTTCCCTGGTAACAAAAGCGGGCAGTTTCAGGCGCGTACCGAGTTCGATCAGCACTTCCTGAAAAGGCTTGCACTTGCCTGTTGGCGGCAACACCGGAATGCGCACCGCATCCACCGGGCCATCGAATTCCGAGATCGGCCGGTCCAGCATGGACATCACATCATGGCGCTCCAGATAAGTGGTGTCCGGCAAAATCAAATCGGCGAATGCGGTGGTCTCCGAATGGAAAGCATCACACACCACGATGAACGGGATTTTATGTTCGCCGTTCCCGTCCTTGTCACAGAGCATTTTCCTGACCTCGACCGTGTTCATCGTCGAGTTCCAGCCCATGTTGGCCATGAAGATCAGCAGCGTGTCTATCCGGTACGGGTCACCGCGCCAGGCATTGGTGATAACGTTGTGCATCAGCCCATGCACCGACAGCGGATACTCCCAGGAAAACCCCTTGTCGATGCGCACCGGGCTGCCATCCGGATTGACGAACAGATCATCCGGGTCAGACGGCCAACCCAGTGGCATACCGTCCAGCGGCGTGTTTGGCCTAACCGCCAGCGGCGTATTGGGCGTGCGCGCGCAGGGCGGGATAGGGCGCGGAAAAGGTGTCTTGTGGCGAAAACCGCCGGGGCGGTCGATGGTGCCGAGCAGTGTCATCAGAATGGCCAGCGAGCGTATCGTCTGGAAGCCGTTGGAATGGGCCGCCAAACCGCGCATGGCATGGAAGGCCACCGGATTGCCGGTCACGCTATCGTGCTCCTTGCCCCAGGAGTCCGTCCAGGCAATTGGCAATTCGATCTTCTGGTCGCGCGCGGTGATGCCCATTTCGTGCGCCAGACGGCTGATGGTTGCGGCAGGGATGCCGGTGATCTGTTCCGCCCACTCCGGCGTGTAATCCTTTACGCGCTCTTGCAGCAACTGGAACGCGGGCTTGACCGGCGTACCGTCTGGCAATTTAAATACGCCGAACAGGTACGGGTCAGCACTCTCGCTGTGTGTGACAACCGGCTTGTCGGTATTGCGATCCCACCAAAGTTTGTTCTGCGGGTCGTAGCAACCCTCTTCTTCCGGTACTTCGGTGCGCACGAACATCCCGAACTCGTCATGCTTGTCGTCGAGATTCACCAATTGTCCGGAGTTGGTGTAACGCACCAGAAATTCGCGATCATACAAACCGAGCGCGATGATTTCATGGATCAGCGCGAGCAGCAGCGCGCCGTCTGTGCCGGGGCGGATCGGCACCCATTCATCGGCAATGGCCGAGTAGCCGGTGCGCACCGGGTTGATGGTGATGAAGCGCCCGCCTTCGCGTTTGAATTTTGAAAGAGCGATCTTCATCGGATTGGAGTGATGGTCTTCCGCCGTACCGATCATCACGAACAGCTTGGCGCGCTCCAGGTCAGGCCCGCCGAATTCCCAGAACGAACCGCCGATGGTATAGATCATCCCGGCAGCCATGTTCACCGAACAGAGACCGCCGTGTGCGGCATAGTTGGGCGTGCCGAACTGGCGCGCGAACATGCCGGTCAGCGCCTGCATCTGGTCGCGTCCGGTGAACAGGGCAAATTTCTTCGGGTCGGTGGCGCGTATTTTTCCCAGCCGCTCGGCAAGAATGCTGAAAGTTTCTTCCCAGCTTATTTCCTCGAATTCTCCCGCACCGCGTTCCGCCCCCGGCTTGCGCCGCAACGGCCTGGTCAGCCGTGCGGGCGAGTATTGTTTCATGATGCCGGCACTGCCCTTGGCGCAAATCACGCCGTGGTTGAGCGGATGATCCGGGTTGCCGTCTATGTAGCGCACCTCGCCGTTGCGCAGGTGGACGCGGATGCCGCAGCGGCACGCGCACATATAGCAGGTGGTGGTGCGCACCTCGACTCTTGCATCCGGCACAGGCGATGCCACAGGATCGTGCAGCGGGAATATCGTGCTCTGCGAGTCGCCAAAATTGTGGGTTTTCATAAAACCTTGTTGGAAATTTAGTGCCGGATTGCGGCCATCCCGTGCAGAGCAATGGTCATTTTCGAAGGTATGCGAGTATGCGCAAATGATAGCCGCACTATCCATAGCCGTGATGAGCTATTAGAGCATAACCCATAAGAGGTATCCGGGTGATGCCAGGCCAATGACAGCCAGCATACTTATTCGCATCTACAGCAATTGCGCCTTACGCGCATCACGTTGGCAGCCTGACACCTGTACCGCTCTAACGAACAATCTGGATTCAAGCAAACTTCTTCACGCCCGCCTTTTTTGCCGCCTTCTGCAAATCTTCGTCCAGCGTGGCCAGCGGTAAACCGAGCCTTAAAGCCAGTTCGAGGTAGGAGGCATCGTAAGCGGAGAGCTTGTAGCGCCGCGCCAGTTGCAGGGTGGCGGTCAGCGCGTGCGCAAATGTGGCCGTGTCCACGTCAATATCCACACCTTCCAGCATCTCGAGAAATGCTTCGCTCCGCGCTTCGGTCACCAAACCTTTTGCTTCCGCTCCGGCAATCACGTTTGCCACTTCCAGCCCCCATGTGGCGGGGACAAGGGCGTTGTCCAGTTTCATCGCATCCAGCACTTTGCCCGCATAAGCCAGTTCCTGCGGTTTGCCGTCACCAAAGAACCAGCGCATGGTCACCGAGTTATCCAGCACAAAGCTCATGCGCGCCCCTCCCCGATGAGAGCCCTGATATTCGCACCACGCACCGGATCGGCCCGCATGAATGCCTTCAATTTATCTGCTGCCGCCACTTTGTCCTTTGCCTTTGCGCCCGCGCTGGGCACCAAATCCGCAACGGCCTCCCCGCGATTGGTGATGGTAAAACTCTTGCCGGATTTCACCTGCCGCAGCAACTCGGGCAGCTTGGTTTTCGCCTCATACGAGCCGATTTCGATCTTCATGATTTTCTCCCGCGATATGAATTTGGTGCAGACCAGTATATAGACCAGCCCACTCTAAATCAACCTGAAATCTTCTGTTGACGGGAGTGTAGGTGCGAATTTATTCGCACCCACAAAGGCTGCGCAAGCTATTGAAGCACCAGCGTTCTCTTCACTAACTTCGGATCGGGTGCCACAACCTTAGCACGATAACGCGGCGGAATGATGCGCTGTCGTCATCCAGCGCGACCCAGTCATCGAATTTCGGTAAGCCTTTCGACAAGTAGGCGAGGATTTCTTCGCAACGAGCGAAATCCGGGTCTTCGACATCTATGGAAGGCGTGCTGCCGACGATGCGATGGCGTATGGCCGTCTATCGCATTCACGTTGGCGTATGCTTCACAAGCAAAGCTGCCATGTCAGCCATGGCGGATTGTATGGCCGAATGCAACGGTGTATCACCGCTATCATCTGTTGTGTTTACGCCGGAACCATGGGCGACCAGCCCTTTCGCGATGCGCAGCCTATCTTTAAACACCACCCAACCAGCGCCGGATTTCGGCGTAAGGCACCACATCGTATCCGCTGCGCCGTTGCGCCTCGCTGCCACCGTAGATTAACGCCGCCCCGGCAACGCGCCGCCCCAATCCGCGCCGGATGTTCGCAATGGAACGCATGGCATCGCCGCTCACCGTCTGGGCGGACTTGATCTCCGCCAGCGTCATCGCCGCACCGTATTCCAGCACCAGGTCGGCCTCGTTGCCCGCACTGTCGCGATAATAATGCAGGTCGGGTTGCTCGCCCGCATTGTAGAACGTCTTCAACACTTCGAGCACCGCCAGATTTTCGAACAACAGCCCGCGCAACGGGTGGGCGGCGAGATGCTCCCGCTGCTTGATCCCCACCAGCCAGGCGGCCAGACCGGCATCGTAAAAATACAGCTTGGGCGACTTGATCAGGCGCTTGCCGATATTGGCAAACCAGGGCGGCAAACGAAACACGATAAAGGAGGCCTCCAGCAGCGTGATCCACTCGCGCGCGGTGTGGCCTGACACACCCACATCTGCCGCCAGGCTTTGCAGATTGAGCACCTGCCCGACACGCCCCGCCGCCAGCCGCACAAAGCGCTCGAACTGGACGATATTGCGCAACTGCACCACCTCGCGCAAGTCGCGCTGGACATAGGTTTCAAAATAATCCCCCAGCGCCATCGCGGGATCGAGTCCGTCCGCGTGGATGCGCGGATAGCCCCCGCGATGCAACAGATCGTCGGTATTCAGCCGCGAAACTGCGGCCAGCTCGGCGATGGAAAGCGGCAACAGCTTGAGCAACGCCGTGCGCCCGGCGAGCGATTGTGAAATGTGGCGGCTGAGTTCGGACTGATGGCTGCCGGTCAAAATATAGCGCCCGGCAACCCCATGCTTGTCCACATCAACCTGAACCCACGACAGCAAATCGGGAACCCGCTGCACCTCGTCGATCACTGCGCCATCCGGGAACTGCGCCAGAAAGCCCCGCGGATCGGCACGCGCAAACTCCCGCACATCCGGCTGCTCCAGATTGGCATAAGGCTTGTCCGGAAAAGCCATGCGGCAAAGCGTCGTCTTCCCCGATTGCCGGGGGCCGGTAACCGTCACCACCGGCATCTGCCGGGCGCGGGCTTGCAAAACGGGAAGGAGATGGCGTTCAAACATGATGGGGCGATTTTTGCATAAATGAACCAGAACTTCAATATTGCAAACAATCCGGCAGCAGCGCCGTAGGATGCGGTTCGTGCCTCACCACATCCTACCTGGCTAAGAAAAGCGGATATTCAGGAACCCCCGGTTTATCACTGTGTATTGCATAGAGTCACCTTAATCTTGCTATAACGTCACTGCGCTGACGCTAACCGATTGGCTCGAGAAAAATCCTCCTCAATGGCAGATTAGAAATTCCCTGATCATCTTGCGCGCGCGATCCTTGTATACATCATCACATTGCTGCAAAATTTCATCGAGCACACTCAGCGCACCTTCCCTGTCCCCCAACTCAAAATAATCACGCGCAAGCGTTAACATCGTCTCAGCCCTCTTTGCATCCGGCGCAGATTTGTTCGCTTCGGCACCGGCGTGTTCGGCCAGGAAATTCAAGCGGGCAATTACCAATTCGAGCCGCCGAAGAGGGGCTTCTGCAAGCGGCACCGGTTGCCTTGCCAATCTTATAAAATGTCTTGCCTTTCTCCAATATTTCTCGATCTGCAAATCCCCTGCATCCAACTTACCCTCTACAAATTCGACGTCCTGCCAATAGAACTCAACCTCCTCAGGCAAAAGCGGTGGCAGGCCCTTGCGTTCGATTTCCGCCCTGTGGATATCAAGATAGGACTGCGCCTCTGACCTGGAGATGAAGGTGACGTCAACAACATCCCGCGTATCGGTCTCTTCATCCTTGATGCTGTAAATGGTGCCGGCATCGCCCCAGATTTCATATACGGTCAGTTTCATCAAGTGCTCACCAAAGTGTTACGCAGTATGCTAAAACACTTCATCTGCGTCATGGCTGAAAGCAGCGGCAATTGAAAAAATCGTTGCCCCGCCGCACCTCCGCCCTGCTGATGCAAGACCCCATCAAAATCCAGAAACAATGCGAATGGCCTACCAGTTTCCATGTGCATATTCCATCGTATGTTATTACCTGGCCATCACGTTGACTTGTCTCTTTTTCGTTATCACATAGAGTCGGCACACTATTTCCAATGCCTACTTTTTGCACCAAGTTTGGTTACAGAGATTGCAGTCCCGAAAGTCACACGCGACACGCGAGCGATGCGGTTCCTTTGTCACCGCATCCTACCGGACTAAAAAGCGAAAACCCAAAACCGTTTGTTCATAGGGTGCAATAAGCGCAGTGCATTGCGCCCTGCGCGGGCTATAGCCAATGACTTATCCGGCGACTTCGGCGGGTTAGGCGGCGGCTGATTGAAAGGCGGCAACTGGTACTTGGCGGCTGACCGCGACAGATTTGCGAAGCGCTTTGATGCGCTCTATCTCATGCAAGGTTTGAGCCGAAAAATATGACTCGCCGCAACTCGGGCAAGACCACATGGGAATTGCTTCAATAACAAGCAATGAAGAAGCTTTACCGAAACTGCGGGTGACGTGCTTGACTTGCACCGACGAGCTGCCGCAATGTGCGCATTGATGCTCAGAGGACATAGACGGTGATGATGATGAGCTTTCCGGTGAGCCCGATTTTAACAACTGCTTGCGCTTGGCTTCCGTCGAGCGTACAACCGGAAACGACGTACTTGGCTTCGCGGGTTTGGATGTCGCGCTGGCGCTCTGTGATTTGGCCCGTGAGGATGATGTTTTCGAGGTCAAGGATTGAGAGGTCGTCATCTTCAAGCTCCTCTGCTGCGTGGGTGGAAACGACATAATTCAGTGTGCGGATCAGGTTCCGAAGTTGGTTGATTATAGAATGGGACATGCCGTAAAGTATATAGAGTGGCGATAAAGATGTCTAACGTGGCGGGCGGATGCAATCGCCTGCTCCATCAAAAACCCATTGTCATAAATCCCTCTGCCATCCCTATGCAGGCAAAATGGCAGAGGGGTGCTGCGCTCATCATGGCGGCCCGTGGATGCCTCCGCGCACACCCGTTGCGCCCTTGGGCGCAGCAGCTCCGGCGATAGAAGGCGTACTGGCGAGACGAAACCCGTTGTTGTTGTTCCGGTTCGCGGGCTCGTTCCTGTTGCGTTTGGCCGCGCGCGTGTTCTGCGGTTTGTTGTTCCACGAACCGCCGCGAAGCACGCGCCCGACAGGCGGGCCGTCAGGCTCCCGCGCCGGGTCAAACCACCCGCCGCGAAAGAGGGCGTGGCGCAAGCGCCACGTATCGGCGTGTCCGGCGTGGGCGATCCACGACGACACGCGCTGCTGAATTTCTTCTTGATCCGCCGTGCCGCACTGCCAGCGGTCGCGCAGGCCGCGCAAGCGGTTGCGGAAACGGCGCACGTTGTCCTCCGGCAAACGGCGCACGCCGTTGGCGCGCAGCACGTAGCCGAGAAAGGTCGCATCCGTTGCGGTCGGAACGATAAACGTCTTGACCGGATGCAACGCCAGCCGCCTTCCGATCAAATAGGTTTTGATGCGCGCCCGCCATTCCGCCAGCACCGCCGGGTCATCGTGGAACAAGGCGAAATCGTCCACGTAACGCACATAAGGCGCGCGCAGCACTTCCTTGACGAAGTGATCGAGCCCGTTCAGGTACAAGTTGGCGAACCACTGGCTGGTCAGATTGCCGATGGGCAACCCTCTTTTCCTCGAATGCGGCGCGAATAAATCATCGCCGGGAAAAATCAGGTTGACCGGTTCCTGCGGGTTCGAGCCATCCACGATGGCATCCAGCAAAGCCAGAGTTTGCGCGCAGGAAATATGGCGGCGGAAATCGGCCTTGAGAATCTCGTGGTCAATCGCGGGAAAGTAGCGGTAAATATCGGCGCGCAGCACATGGCGGTAACGGTCCCGGTATTGTTCGTAACGCGCCACCGCGCGATGCGTGCCGTAGCCCTTGCGGTTGGCATAGCTGTCCGCGATAAAACTGCGCTCGAAAATCGGCGCGACCACGGCGCACAAAGCGTGGTGCACCACGCGGTCGCGGAAGGGCGCGGCGGAAACCATGCGGTGCTTGGGATCGTGTATCTCGATCACGGTATAGGAACCGGGACGCCAGCCGGTTTGGCAGGGTGCATTGCATGCACCATGGGGTTGGTAGGGTGCGCTTTGCGCACCATGGTGCATGGAATGCACCCTACCCATGCTGTTGAGCTGCCGCTCCAGCCGCACCAATTCCTTTTCCAGGTTAGCCATGAAGGCCGCCGCGCCGGGTTTGCCGCGCTTGCCCTTGATCGCCTGCAGCGCCGCCTCGTGCAGCGCGGCAAACGCGGCGATGCGCCCGAATAAACCGTCATGCTTCCTGGACATGGCTCGCCTTTTTCCAGCCGCCCACCATGCGGCCGATTTCTTCCAGCGCGCGGGCGGCGAATTCGTAGCGGCGCAGGTCGAGGTAACGCAAATCCTTGGCCAGCCGGAACAGAAAACGCAACTTCTCCAGCCCCAGATTGACGCGCGCCAGGATCGGCCCGCGCGATTTGGTATAAGCCGCCTCCACCAAGCCTTCCAGCACATCCAGCGCGGAACTTTGGATGCGGTCGCCCAGCAAAAATTTTTGCGCGCGCGGAAATTTATCCACCGTGGGCACCAGCCACAGCAGGAATTGATAGGTTTTTTCCAGCACCGGTGCGGTTTGCCGCGAGACAGGCTCCATTTTTTTCTCCGCTGCGCTGTGCGCCAATCATTTTCGTGCAGATTCGGTAGGGTGCGCTGTGCGCACCATGGTGCACCAGAGGCAGGCAATCCGCAGCCAACCAGAGGTTGGGCGGAATTGACACCATGGAATGCGTACTACGCTCACTTTATCGTTCCCACGCTCCGCGTGGGAATGCAGACTGCAACGCTCCGCGTGAATATTGCGCATCACCGCAGAGCGGCGATAAATGGGGTTGGTAGGGTGCGTTTCACGCACCATGGTGCGCACAGCGCACCCTACGCCTCAATTGAAAAATTGCGCGAGGGGCTACGCCCCTTCCTCAAATGCAAACCCAACAACGTAAAAGCGTAAAAGAGCAAACCCTAAGCTGCCGTTTTACGGCAGCATCCTGGCGAGACGAAACCCGCCGTTGAGGATCCGGAACGCGGGCTCGAACCCGTCGCGAGTGGCCGCGCGCGTGACCTGCGGCCTGAAGTCCCACGAACCGCCGCGAAGCACGCGCTTCGCGCCATCCCCTCCCCACGCAGCGCCATCCGTTGGCGCACCGCTGTAGCTGTCGTGATAACTGTCTTCCACCCATTCCCACACGTTGCCGCTCATGTCGTGCAGGCCAAAGGCATTGGCTTGCTTGGTGGCTACCGGGCGGGTGCTGCTTCCACTGTTGTTGCCATACCACGCCACGCTGTCCAGGTTGTCGCCGCCGCAGTATTCCTGCTGCGCGCCGCCACGGCAGGCGTATTCCCATTCCGCTTCGCTGGGCAAACGGTATAGCTTGCCGGTCTTGGCGTTGAGTTTCCGGATGAATTCTTTGATGTCGTCCCGGTTCACCTGCTCCACCGGGCAGGTGTCGCCGCAGCTGCTGAAGTGGCTGGGGTTGTTGCCCATCACCGCGCGCCACTGGCCTTGCGTGACTTCGGTCTTGCCGATGGCAAAAGGTTGGGCGAGTGTGACGCGGTGCACCGGTTTTTCGTCACTGCCGCCGTTGTTCGAGCCCATGTCGAAACTCCCCGCCGGAACCACCACCATCTCCGGGCAATCGGGGCAGTCGCGAAAAGCCTCGCCGGATTTGGGTGCGGCCTTCACCTTCTTGTCGCGGTACTCGACCTGGTAAATCCAGTCTTTGATGTTTTTGTTGTCGGGCAAGGCCAGCCGCGCGAGAGCGAGGCTGCGCAGCGCGGCTTCATAATTCTCCAGCTTGTCCTGTGTCCGGCCCAGGTTGAAATAGGCCGCACCCAACCACGGCGCGGCGAGCGCCGCCCGCTCGAATTCTTTCGCGGCCTCCTTATAGTCCTCGGGCGATTTGGCGCCCGCAAAAGCCGCCATGCCATACTGGAGGTGGCGTTCCGCCTCTTCCGGCACCGCGGGCGCGGGCTTGAGCGTCTGCGCCAGTTTGATGATCTTCTCGCGCAGGGCGTCATCGTCCGGTTTCTTCTGCAATTGCCCGACCATCTGCTTGAGTTGCTCGTGCGGGGTTTCGGCGCGGGCAAAGCTCGCCAGCAGCAGCAACCCGAATATCAGAACCAGAAAATTTATGGTGGATTTCATGTGGCCGCTCCTTTCGTAATGAATTTAATTTTCGTAGGGTGCATTTATGCACCATGTATGTTGCCGTGTGTAGGGTGCGCTGTGCGCACCATGGTGCATAAAATGCACCCTACCTTGTTCAACCTCTCGGCGCGCTCACGCTGGGCGCGCGCGGGCGCGGCGGGGGTACGTTGAAAACATAATCGAAGAACGGTTTCCAGCTCACCTTCTGGTCAACCGGTGTCGGCAAAGGGGTTGATGATTGTTTCGGCTTTGACGAGTAAGGATTTTTCGGCGCATAGTTCCGGTTGAAGTCGCCGAGCGCCCCGGCCAGGTATTCGTCTATCTTTTCGTTTTGGATGCGCTCCAGGGTGGCCGTTTTTGCCTTGATCTGCGCTTTATCGTCAGTTCTCTTCTGCAACGTGTATTCCGCCAAGTCAACCAAGCGCTTGAGGCCCGCCTCGCCGGGTTCATGGTTGAGCGCGTCCTTGAAAAAGACACCCGCGAGATACCAGTCGTGGGCCATGATCGCCTCGAAACCGCGGCGAACACGTATGCCCGCTTCCGTTTTTGGAATCTGGTCTTCGACCGACTTGGGCAAACCCGACGGCACGTTGCGCGCATCCACTACCATTGGGTCGGTGATGGGCGCCGGTTTCGGGCGGGCCGCATGGTTTGCCGCAGCACGATAATTGCCGTTGTACTGCTTGCTTGCCTGAGCGTGCCTGTTGATATCCGCTCCCAGTTCTATGTATGCCCTGTCGCAGCTTGCGTCCGCCGCGCTGTCTGGCTCGACATCTTTGCACGGTTTGTTGAGGCTTTCGGTGCGCTCGAACAGGGCCTTACGCTCCTTTTGCAGCACCTCGCGCTGCTGCACGAGCTCCGGATGGGCGACGGCAATATCGGGTTGCATCACCGACAACTCCGGAATATCCAGTGTTTCGGCATGCCCCATGACAGACAGGCCGAGCCAGGCGATGACAACGAGTGTGCCCGCCCAGAACCGGACGGCAACCGGGGCGGCCGAACGTATATCGGTCAGGGTCTTTTCAGCCTCGTGCAATGGGGTAGTCATTTTTTCTCGGTCTCCGTTATTGCCGGTGCGGGGGTTTCACGCAAGTCAAGATGATAGCTCTTCTTCAACTTCTTCCTGACGGTCTCCGTGGCATGTGCCTGGTCGCTATCAATCAGTTTGTTCTGATTTTTGAGTGTGCCAAGTTGCGCGGCCAGCACGGCGGTATCGCCCGCGCCATTTTTCAATTGTGCCTCGACCGCAGCAATTTTCTGAGTGGTCTCGGCCTTCCGGGCATCGAGCTTCCGGTACCAGGCCTGCATCTGCTTGATCTCCGGGTCGTCTTGCGCGCCAGCGGGTATTTGCTTATCGAGCGCCGAGGGCGGTATCTGCTGCTGTATCTTGTCCGGATAGGCCAGTTTTCCAGCCTTTTTTCCTGCGGTGTCGAATCCCTTTCCCGCCATCTCTTTGTCCGCTTTGCCCGGCGTCATGAACGTGTTCTCGGCAACGGGGCTGGTTAGCGCTTCGCGGCTGCTATGTTCGATGCCCATCAACTGCGCGCCCGGATCGGTTTCACCTCCCATGAGGCCGTCATTACCCGTACCCTGGGACATCGGCGCGCCCGACGAATCCATGAGCGTGGCCAAATCGCGATCGCGGTCTTCGATAAATTCCTTCTTGCGCTTTTCCTCGGCGACACGTTCGCGCTCGATGCGCTCCGCTTCCGCCTGCTGGCGCTGGCGTTCGATACGGGCCGCTTCCGCCTGCTGGCGCTGGTGTTCGATGCGGGCCGCTTCTGCCTGCTGGCGTTGACGCTCGGCTGCGGCTGCGGCGGCGGCTTCGGCTTCCTGGGCGCGGCGCTCGGCTTCGTAGTCGCGGCTGGGTGGCGTATACGAAGGTCTGGATGGCTCGGTTGGGCATGGCCCACAACCACCTCCGCAACTGCCTTGGCAGATGGATTCCTTTTGGGCACCTGGCCTTCGCCAATCGGTCGCGTGGCTGGTTGAGGTTACGGCGAATAGAATGCCATAAAGCACAGCTAAGTAAACAAACCGTCTTGCCCAAAACACCCTTAGCACCTCAATGGGGTATGTGTGTTTCATTTGCTTCTCCCTTCAATGCTGTCCGCCAACAGTAGAGTAGGGCGGGTCACACCCGCCATTCATTGATACCCGCCATTTGGCTTCGGCGGGTACGAAAAACTCTTGTCCCGGCACCGGTGTGACCCGCCCTACTTTCCATCCCCTGCGGCGGCGGGTGTGTGCCGCCCCGCCCAATCCGGCGGATAAATCCCCGCTTTCACGTAGCGGTGAAAGCTGGAATACGGCCAATCCGCCACGCATTCCACATGGCCGTGCTTGGCCGGGTTCCAATGGATGTAATCCGCATGCCGGGCAAAATCGCGTTCGTCTCGAATCAAATGTTCCCAATAACGGTGTTGCCACAGCGACCCTTGCCGTTTTTCTTTGCGGCGGGCGGTCATGTATTCTTCGCGCATCAGCCTGTCCCCGCAACGTTGCGTCACCTTCGTTTTAATCAGCCGCCAGCGCGTGGCAAAATCCGCATCCCCCGGCGGCAACGTCCACAGGTAATGCAGATGGTCGGGCAACAATACCCATGCGTCTATGGCGAACGGCAATGTCGCTCTCACCGATTCGATCGCATCGCGCAGGGCGGCGCGAACACCCGCGTCAACCAGAAACGGTTGTCGGCGCAATGTGTTCACCGTGAAAAAATAACATCCTCCCTCCCTGTGGGCGCGACGATAGTCGGGCATGTTGTCGCGGTTTGTTTTGTTGTGCGGCAGTGTATCGGCGGGGACGAAAAATTTTTGCCCCGGCACCGGTGCGGCCCGCCCTATGCTCGCTGTCGCAGTTGCCCGCGCGGGGATTCGGCACAGGCGAGAGCCGCCAGCAGCAGCCCGCACATAAGAACACGAAGATTGATTAGGAATTTCATTGAACGCCCCTCCCCCCGAAGTTATGCATTCCGATGTTCGGTGCAAATGTGACCTTGCACCGGGTAGGGTATTTAACTCCTGTAATTATCGGAAAGCAACCGAATGATGAAATCGGGTGAAACATGAATGGCGATGCGGTCGCAGGTGACGGCCATCGCTTATCGCGCGTCGGCCGCGCGCGGTCGTCGTTCAGCTTGCGCGCCGCACTTTTGCCGCCGCATCCTACCGGGCCAACTGCCTGGCCCGCGCAAAGTCCGCTGCCGCGCCCCCGGTATCGCCCTGTTTCTGTTTCACCCGCCCGCGGCTGCGGTATGCACCGGCGTACTTCGGGCTGATCTCGACCGCCCGGCTATAGTCGGCAATGGCGCCGTCGAGATCGCCGGAACGTTCTTTTGCCTCGGCGCGAACACTGTAAAGGATTTCCCTGTCTCCGTCTTCCCGCGCAATTTCGATCGCGCGCGAGTAGTCGGCGATGGCGCCGGTGTAGTCGCGTTTTTTTTCCTTCGCGCCGGCGCGTATGAGGTAATGCCCGATGTTTGAGGGTTCGAGCGCGATAGCGCGGCTGAAATCGGCGATTGCGCCTGCGCTGTCGCCGTTGCGCAGTTTCAGGTTGCCGGTTCGCATCCAGCCGCTCGATTCTATTGGCGCGGGCAGCTCGCCCGCGCATGCTGTGCGCGGTGCGGCGGCGTTGGCGGCAAAACTCCAGCCTTCCTGATGGCCCGACACTTCGCCGATGTTCTTGAGGCCGCCCGGCCACATGCTGAAGTGGCCTTTCTCGCTCTTGTCGAAGGTCGCGCGGATGGCGACAGCCTGATGATTGAAGCGCTCCCAGTTCTGCAACATCGCCTCGTAGCGCGGGTAGTCTTGCCCGGTTTTGTAGGAACCATCGTCTATGTCGAGCCAGAGGCAGCTTTTCATTTGGGTTTCATTTTCGGACGGACAGGCGGTCATGTTCTCGAATTCGATCGTGACATGGGCCACGACCAGAACCTCCTTGCCGTGATATTTGTCCGGGTTGGCGATCAGTTCTGCGAGCGGCACGTGGTCGCCGCATTCCGGGTCCGTGGAGGCCAGAACGGTGGCTGACAGGCACCACGATGCGAAGAATAGAATGCTTATGGCAAGCTTCAGTTTGTTCATAAACCTCTCCATCAGTTGTGCATCAAGGCCGAACAGAAATTTAACCAAATAATCCCATTAGCAAGGAAACACCGTTGCCCTAAAAACTCTTGGCCGGGCACCCGTAGGAGCGTAACCAGATTATGCGGCTAAGGTTCCTTAACTGCCGGACAGCGACAAATATTTTTCCCTGAAATATTGTTGCTTTGCCGTGTTCCCGATGCGGCCATAAGCGGTGGACAGGGAGCGATAGGCTGCCTTGCTCTCGGGGTAAAGCTCGATGTTGTCATTCAGTTCTTCGATGGCCTGTTGCCATATTATCTCTTTGGCAAGGGGAACCATTCCTTCCTGCCCTGAATTTCTGACAAACATGAGCGCGGCCTTTTCCCGCCCCACGAGCACCCAATCCGGGTCGCTCTCAAGCACAGCGAGCAGAGGAATGATTTCGCCGGAAAAGCCCAATGTGACCGGGGTGACAATGGCCCGAATATTGAATAATTGAATGACGTTTTGCCACCCCGCATCCGCCCTGAAAATGGCGTCGTGCAGCTCTACCGCCCGGTTCGTACCATAATTTTTTCCGTCCACAAAAACCGTGCGGTCAAGTTCCCAGGCAAGATAACTTCCCAAATGATAAAAATTGAGAATGTTGCCCTGCGCCGCATGGCGTTTTAGCAACGGCGTGCTTTTATAAGGCGTATTCCCATCATAAATTCCCACCCCCCACATCTTGCTGGTTCCTGTCGCAACGGTTCCCGCTAATCCAGCCAGAATCGAAAATATCGCGATTGCTCCATTGCGCCCTGGAGTCCTGACCAGCCGCATCACCAAAATGCCAAGCGCATTGCTTATCGGCACGCATGTGACGATGCCCAGAAACGCCGTATTTCTGGCATAGCGAAAAGCCAGAACAGAAAAAAGGACTAAAAGCAGAATATCAACCAAACGCCAAGGGCGAGCGAATAAAATCGCTATTGCGCCCATTGCCACAATGACCATGAAACGCGGCGCATACTCGGTTTGCATTACGGGTAGAAACTCGGTTATGGATTTGAGCTCCGTGCTCGACAGGGCAATGTCCACCGGCATCCATAGCTGATGAAACCCGTATGGGTTTAATGTGGAGGAGCCTGCCATGGCAAGCATAATGATGCCCAGAGCACCCGCAGTTTTTATTTTTTCCGCCGACGATAAAACGGCTTGCAGCCCATATATGCCAAAAACGCCGATCAGGAAAATTGCCGATGGATGCCCCTGGCTGAGCAGCCAGGTAAAAGCAGGCAAGGGAATAAGCCAGGCAAGTTTTTTGTGCGCGAGATAGTTTTCGAGCAGGAAAATTTCTGCCGCCAGCAACAGGTAAAGCAAGGTTTCCGGCCTGTAATTCAGCCGTGGCTCGATCACCCATAATGCCAGCGCGATAACCGGCAAGGGTTGCCACCATTCCGCTTTCGTTTTGCCTTGGGCGGCAAGATAAAGGCACAATAAAATTCCGCAGCCTATAGCCGCATTGGCGATTGCCATTCCAACAAATCCGGAATAGTGTTCGACCAAATAGTAAAAAACGCCAAAACCCCATTCATGAAATTCGCCTAGCTCGCCCAGTCGCGGCAGAATGTAGAACTCGTAGCCCGGAATGCGCATCTGGCGCATCACTTCGCGCCCGACGACCATGTGCCACCAAATGTCGGGATCAAACAGCTTGCGCAACAGGCTGATGCCAATGAGCAGGAAAAACGCTCCTCGGAAAAGGGTGTTGCGGCCGGATAGCAGAGTGGCGACCTTCGCCAGATTTAATTGCATGAACGAGTTACCTATACCAAAGGAATGAACCTAAATTCCTCAGTTGAGAACAAACAATTTACAGGGGAAGCAACATGGGCACGCTTCTCCCTCACCCCAACCCCTCTCCCCGAGGGAGAGGGGCTTTGCTCCCTTCCCCCTCGGGGGGAAGGGCTGGGGATGAGGGTTTGCCCCCTGTCGGTTATTTTCAACTGAGGTTTTCAGGATGAAACCTAAAAATCGCAGATGAAGGGCTGGCAGGTGCGAATTCATTCGCACATGACCTGTTGTTCGTGCGAATGAATTCGCACCCGCGAAAGCGGTTTAATCCGTATCCGGATAGCGCAAAACCAGCTCATCAAATTCTTTCAGCGCGACAGGCTTGCCGAACAGATAGCCCTGATAGGTATGGCAGCCGCGCTGGCCGAGGAATTCGCGTTGCGCTTCGGTTTCCACGCCTTCGGCAATGACATCCAACCCGAATGTTTGCCCCATGGTGATGATGGCTTGCACGATGGCCGCATCGTTGGCATCGGTGGCGAGATTGCGGACGAAGGACTTGTCGATCTTCAGTTGATCCAGCGGCAGTTGTTTGAGGTAGGTGAGCGACGAATAGCCGGTGCCGAAATCGTCCATCGAAAAACCGATGCCATCCGATCTCAGCGTGATCATTTTGTTGATAGTGTCGGCGACATCATCCAGCACCAGGGTTTCGGTCAGTTCGATCTTGAGGCGCGTCGGGTCGGCGCCGGTTTCGCCGAGCGCCCGCCGCACTTGCGCGACAAAATCCGGCTGGCGGAACTGGCGCGCGCTGACATTGACAGCCAGTTGCATGAAGCGGGTGCGCGGGTTGTCCTCCCACATTTTGAGCTGGGCGCAAGCGGTCTGCAGAACCCAGTGGCCGATGGGCAGGATCAAACCGGTTTCTTCGGCGAGCGCGATGAACTCTCCCGGCGTAATCAGCCCGCGTTCCGGATGCGCCCAGCGCAGCAAAGCCTCTGCGCCGACCACGTGGTGCGCACCGTCCACCTGCGGCTGATAGTAGAGATGGAATTCGCCGCGCGCGAGCGCCTGGCGCAGTTCCTCCTCCAGCGCGCTGCGTTTGTCCAATGCGGCCTGCATGGCGGGGTCGAAGAAGTGCAGGGTATTGCGCCCCTCGGTCTTGGAATGGTACATGGCGAGGTCGGCGTGCTTGAGCAGTTCCTCGACGGTCGCGCCGTGCTCGCCAAACAGGCTGATCCCTATGCTGACCGTGCAGTAGAACTCGCGGCCATCGAGAGCGTAGGATTGGGCGAGTGCTTCGCGCAGCTTCTCGCCCACCAGCCTGACCTGGATGGCCGCTTCTCCGGCATCCGTGCCCAGGTCTTCCAGTATCACCACGAACTCGTCGCCACCCAGGCGCGCCACCGTATCCATCTCGCGCACACTGGCCTTCAGGCGCTGCGCGACTTCGGCGAGCAGCATGTCCCCTATATCGTGGCCGCGCGTGTCGTTGAGCGTCTTGAAGTTATCCAGATCCAGAAACAGGATCGCGCCGTTCTGCCCGTTGCGGGCGGCGGCGGCCAGCGACTGCCCGAGCCGGTCCTGGAGCATGCGGCGGTTGGGCAGCAGGGTGAGCGGATCGTAGTAGGCCAGGCGGTGGATCTCGGCCTCCGCCTCGCTGTTCTGGGTAATGTCGGAAAACGTGCCGACGTAATGGGTGACGCGGCCGCCCGGCCCGAGGACGGCGGAAACGGTCAGCCACTCGGCGTAGATCTTGCCGTTCTTGCGCCGGTTCCATATCTCGCCCTGCCAGAATCCATCCTGTTTTATAGTTGCCCACATCTGCTGGTAGAACACCCGGTCATGGCGCCCGGACTGGAGTATCGCGGGGGTTTTGCCCACTACCTCTTCCGCGCTATAACCGGTGAGGTGGGTGAAGGCCCGGTTGACCCGCACGATGACGCTGTTGGCATCGGTCACGGTGATGCCTTCGTTGGATTCGAAGGCGATAGCGGCGATGCGCAATTCCTCTTCGACCCGCTTGCGTTCGGTGATGTCGCGCATGAATACGAAAAAACACCCTCCATTCATATCCGGGCGGAAGACGTTGCTGACCTCGATTTCCAGCACTTGACCATCCTTGCGGCGGTGGCGCGTTTCGAAGCGGTCATAACCTTTCGCCATGGCTTCCCGGATATGCTGCGCCGTCTCTTCCGTGCTTTCCTTCGCTTCCACGTCCGAAATATGCATATTCAGGAGCTCGTCGCGCGTGTAACCGGTCATCTGGCAATAAGCGGTGTTCACGTCCAGTAACTGCCCAGCGCTATCGGCAATCAAGAAACCGTCCATCGAAGTCTGGACAATCTGGCGGTAACGTTCTTCGCTTTTCTTGAGTTTCGCCTCCGCTTCTTTGTGCTCGCTGATGTCGGTCAGCGCGATGTGCGTTACCGACAACCCGTTGGCCACATCCATGTGCAGGCAGCCCAGCCGGGCGCAAAGCCGGGAGCCATCGCCGCGCTTGAGGGTGAGTTCGCAGTTCCACCGGCTTCCAGATTCCGCCGCGCGCCGCGCCGCGCCCATGAACTGGCGGTGCCAGTGATCGCTGTCTTCGGGCGCGACAAAATACGCAAAGCGGTGGAGCAGCAGTTGTTTGCGCTCCATACCCAACAGCGCGGCGCCGGTGAGATTTACCTCGGCGATCTGGCCTGCATGGGTGAGCGTGAGATAGCCGACGGGGGCGAATTCATAGAGGTTCATGTAGCGGTCGCAGGATTCTTCCAGGGCGAGCTGCGCCTGCCGCAAAGCCTCGTTCTGCATCTCCAGTTCGATCTGGTACACCTGTAGTTCGTGCAGTAGTTCTCCGGCAGGGCGCGGCGAATCCTCGCACGCATGTGCGCGGGCGAGCCGCGCTTCGGCTTGGGTGCGTAGCGGGTCCGGCTGGTTTGTTTTCTTATTCAGAATGCCCCCTTGCAAAACGCAGTTGTAGGGGCGAATTCATTCGCCCGTTTTACTACAGCCATATCGCATCCCATAACGGATAGTCGCCGATATGCTCCACCAATCCGGCGCGCAACGGGTTGGCGGCGATATATCGCGCAACCCCTCGCACATCTTCATCTTTGCGTAGCGCATGGTCGTAAAACGATTTTTGCCATAACGCGCCCTGCCGATTGAGGTAGCCATTAACCCGGTACGCTGAACGCGCCTTGAAGCGTTTGATCGCAGCAGACAAATCCATACGTTCCCCCAACTGAAACAGCCAATGAACATGGTCGGGCATGATAACCCACGCCAAGGAGCACACTACTCTATCGTCGTGCAGGGCGCGCATCTCCGCCACCACATAACGGGCACAGGAGAAGTCGGTGAAATAACGCTGTTCCCGTTCGGCCAATATAGTGGTGACAAAATAGACCCGTTGTTGCTCGCTGTAACGGCCTTTGCGCAAATCGTCATAGGACATATCTGGGCTTTACTGTAGGGGCGAATTCTTTCGTGTGGCGCCATTATGTGCGAATAAATTCGCACCTACACAATCTGTAGAGGCGAATTCATTCGCCCCTTTTTCGCCCATTTTATGCGGATTTATCCGCAGCTACAAAACGGTTTCTATCGCCAGCAGGATCAACTGGCCATCGCCGGTTTTGCCGGCGATACGCCGGGCGTTGAGCAGCATCTTGCGGTGGCCAATGCCCGGGAAATCGTGCTCCACCACATAACCTTCAAAGCTCTGGTCGCGCGGCAGGATGCTCTCCAGCAACTCGCGCAATTTCGGGATATCCCACTGGCGGTTGCCAAATTCGTAGAGCGAGCGGCTCACCGTGTCTTCCGGTGTGGTCTGGAAATCGCGGTAGAACGAACGGCTGGCGGAGATAATTTTCAGTTTTCCATCCAGCACGATCAGCGGCTCGCGCACCGTATCAATGATGCCTTCGGCCAATTCATGCGCTTCCCGCAGCGCCACCTCCGCTTGCTTGCGCTCGGTGATGTCCATTTCGATGGCGACAAAATGTGTAATCTCGCCGCGCTCGTCCTGCACGGGCGTGATGACCTGCGCGACGTAAAACCGGCTGCCGTCCTTGCTCCGGTTGACGATTTCGCTCTGCCAAACCCGCCCGGCGAGTATCGTATCCCACAAGCGTTTGTAGTAGGCCTGATCCTGCTTGCCCGATTTGAGGAGGCGCGGGTTCTGGCCGATGGCTTCATCGGCGGAATAGCCGCTGATGGCGGTGAAGGCCGGGTTGACGAACTGGATGATGCCGCTGCGGTCGGTGATGATTACCGCGTTGGCCGTGGCGCTCAAAGCGGTGCTTTGCAGGTGGCGCTCCTCACCGGCCTTTTTCATCTCCGTGATGTCTATGAAGGTCAGCACCACGCCTTCGATCATGTTGTCCAGCGTGCGGTAGGGCTGGATGCGCGCGAGAAACCATGCGCCGCCGGTGGCGCGCATCTCGAGCTCGCGCGGCGCCAGGGAATCCAGCACGGCCCGTGCATCGGCGAGCAGGTCTTTATCTTCGATGTCCGATTTGATGTCGCTCAAGGGGCGGCCTATATCCGAAGCGGCCAGGCGATAAACCCGCGCCGCCTCGCGGGTGAAGCGTTTGATGTTCAGATGTTCGTCGAGGAAAATGATGCCGGCGCTGATGTTGTCGAGCAGGTTCCTCATGTCATTTTGGATATTGGCCAGTTGCTCGATCTTGGCATGCAATTCGGCGTTGACGGTGATCAGCTCCTCGTTGAGAGATTGCAACTCTTCTTTCGAAGTCTCCAGTTCCTCGTTGGCGGACTGGAGTTCTTCGTTGGTGGATTGCAGATCCTCGTTGGTGGACTTCATCTCCTCGTTGGTCGTTTGCTGCTCCTCGATGGCGGCCTGAAGATTTTCTTTGGTGTAGGAGAGCTCGCGCTCCAGTTCCTCGATGCGCCCCGTGGGACTCAACGGCCCGGTGTCGGGTTTTGCGCGTTTATCTTGCGTGGATTTCTCCGGTGTGGATTTCTCGGGTGTCACGCACAGCATGTCCTGAAAGCTCACCAGCAGTAATTTCTCGCTGGCATCCGGGTCGGGCAGTAGCCGCACGCTGATATGCACGCCATGGCTATCGCCTGTGCGGCTGCTGACGCACAAGTCGCGGCATACAGTCAGCGCGCCTTGGGTGGCGGCGTTGCGGATGGCGGCGCGCAGCTCCAGTTGCAGGTCCTCGCGCGCCATCTCGACGACATTGAGCGTTGCCTGGCCGGGCGCCGGGCGCAGGTATTTGCCGGTGTCGCCATGCACGAAAAGAATATTGCCCTTCAGGTCGGTCACCACCGAGGCGGGCGCGTAGGACTGGAGCAGCACCCGCCTGGACAGTTCGGCGAAGTTGGTTTCCTTGGTTTTTTTTACCGCCTCTTCCGGCTCTTTCGTGTTGGTGTCTCCAACCCATGACAACCTGCCGGGCATCGCCGCGCGGGTGGAGGCGGCGGAGCCGGTGGCGCGGTAGAATTTCCACTTGCGGTTGAGCGGCGCGAACAGATCGGAGTGATTGCCGATGCTCTCCGAGGGGGAAAGAAACAGCACGCCTCCCGGTTTGAGGGCGTAGTGAAATGCCGGAATAAGCCGGTTTTGCAGTTCCGGCTCCAGGTAGATCATCAGGTTGCGGCAACTGAGCAAATCGAGCCGGGTGAAGGGCGGATCCTTGATGACGTTCTGGATGGCGAACACCACCATCTCGCGGATATTTTTCTTCACCCGGTAGCCCGCCTCTTCTTTGACGAAGAAGCGGCGCAGCCGCTCCGGATGGACATCCTGGGCGATATTGGGCGGATAGATTCCGGCGCGCGCCACGGCGATGGCGTCCTCGTCGAGGTCGGTCGCATAGAACTGGACATTGAACTCTTGCCGGGTCTCGTCCATGAACTCGCGCAGCAGCATGGCGATGGAGTAGGCCTCTTCGCCGCTGGCGCAGCCGGCCACCCAGACGCGGAAAATGTAGTCATCCGGCTTGCCGGCAAAAAGTTGCGGCAGGATGTCCTGTTTCAATGCGGCCAATGCCTCCGCATCGCGGAAAAAGCTGGTGACGTTGATCAGCAATTCCTTGAACAGCGCTTTCACCTCGGCGGGATGTTCCTTGAGGTAGCGCGCATAGACTTCCGCATCCGCAATGTCGTGCTGCGCCATGCGCCGTTCGATGCGGCGGCCGATGGTGCTCTTTTTGTAGAGCGAGAAATCCTGGCCGGTGGCGGAGCGCAACAGCATCAGGATGCGATTCATGCCGCCCGCCGCAGCCGGGGCCGGCGTTTCCTGGCGGACGGCCAAGGTATGTATGCCGGCCAGCAGCGCTCCCGGCATTTTTTCTACCGGCAGGATATGGGTGGCGTAACCGGCCCGGATAGCGCTGGCCGGCATGCCGTCGTATTTCGCCGTGGCCGGTTCCTGCACCAGCGAGACGCCGCCCGCGCCGAGGATGGCGCGCAGCCCCAGCGTGCCGTCGGTGCCGGTGCCGGAGAGAATGATGCCGATGGCGTTTTCTCCCTGGTCATCGGCCAGGGAGCGCAGGAAGGCGTCTATCGGCATGCGCTGCCCGCGCGGCTGCCCCGGCACGCTCAGTTGCAGCACGCCGTGAAAAATTGCCATGTCGCGGTTGGGCGGGATGACATAAACACCGTTGGGCGCCACGGCCATCTGATCCTGCGCCTCGACCACCGGCATGGCCGTGCTGCGTTGCAGGATTTCGCTGAGCAGGCTGGAGTGATCCGGATCGAGGTGCGGCGCCAGCACGAAGGCCATGCCGCTGTCGGGCGGCATACTGCGGAAGAATTGCTCGAAGGCTTCCAGCCCGCCGGCGGAAGCACCCATGCCGACAATGGGGAAGGGGGCGGAGGGCTCTGCCTGAGATTCCTGGGCAGATTCCAGGGAGGCGGGCTTGTCTGTGGTATTGGCATTATTTTTTTTGGTAACCACGACGATCCTTTTCATCCCAGGGAAACACGGATTAATTCGTCATCCCCGCGTAGGCGGGGATCCAGTGCCTTTATTTGACTGGGTTCCCGCCTTCGCGGGAACGACAAAACCGAATAAATCTGCGCTTCCC
>FZPX01000186.1_pt1 | contig 41145 bp, 37 predicted proteins | sample 1534791 | NCBI WGS metagenome assembly FZPX01 (sample SAMEA104161951, study PRJEB21768) | metagenome | biome: subterrestrial habitat; feature: phreatic zone; material: underground water | place: France | collected 2016-06-01 | depth 60 m | reverse complement strand
GTGCTGGCGAAGCTCTGGGGGGAGCTCGATGCCGCCATGCGCGCCGAACTCGCGGCATCGAAACTCAAGCTTCAGGAATTTATCAAGGCGCGTTATCCCGCATGGAATCTGGTCGGGCGGGTGCATTTCAATCTCGCGGAAAACCGCAGGGATGCGCAAGCGCCCTTCGCCTTCCTTGCCACCTATACATCGCGTTTGTCCGCGCATGGCAAGGCGCAGCATTTACCCTTGTCACAGGCGCTGGCAGAATTCTCGGATGGCAAGAGCAAGGCGCAATTGCTCTCGCTGCTGTTGCCGGTGCAGCGCGCTGCGGAACAATGCGAATGGTTGCGCGAAATGGTCGAGGCGGGCGAGATATATCACCCGCTGCGCTGGATGCCGTCGGATGCCTTGCAATTTCTCACCGATGTCCCGAAGCTCGAAGCCTCCGGCATCGTCGTGCGCATGCCGGGCAACTGGCAGGCTGGGCGACCCGCGCGACCGCTGGTCAAGGCCAGTGTCGGCGCCAGACCACCATCGTTGCTGGGGATGGATGCGCTGCTCGATTTCAGCATGGAGGTCACGCTCGATGGCGAGCGCCTCAGCACGGCTGAGATCAAGGCGTTGATGCGGGGCATGGAAAGCTTGCAACTGATACGCGGTCGCTGGGTCGAGGTGGATCGCAAAAAACTTGGTCGCGTGCTGGAGCGATTCCGGGCCATCGAGCAGGCGGCAGCAAACAACGGCTTGCCCTTCGCCGAAGCCATGCGCCTGATGGCGGGCGCGTCGCTGGATGATGCCGCCCTTGCGGAAGATGTCGGCTGGACGCAGCTCAGCGCAGGCCCCTGGCTGGCTGAAACCTTGCGCGGTATGCGCCAGCCGGAAGGGTTGGCGCGAATTGATCCGGGCCCGGAGCTCAAGGCCAGCCTGCGCCCTTACCAGCAGGTCGGCGTGCGCTGGCTCTATCTCCTCACCCGGCTCGGCTTGGGCGCGTGCCTTGCCGACGACATGGGGTTGGGCAAGACGATACAGGTGCTGGCATTGCTGCTGGTGTTAAAGCGCGAGCACAAGGGTGCGGCGCGCCCCAGCCTGCTGATCGCACCGGCCTCGCTGCTGGCCAACTGGGCGGCGGAAGCCGAACGCTTCGCTCCCGGCCTGCGCCTGCTGATCGCCCATCCATCGGCCATGCCTGCAACCGATTTGCGTGTGCTGGATGCGGGGCGGCTGATTGATGTCGATCTGGTCATCACCAGCTATGGCGCGCTGTTGCGCCTGCCTGCGCTGGCAGACATGCATTGGCGCGTGGCCGTGGCGGATGAAGCGCAGGCCATTAAAAACCCGAACTCCAAACAAACGCGGCAGATCAAAAAACTCAAGGCCGACGCGCGCATCGCGCTCACCGGCACCCCGGTGGAAAACCGCCTTTCCGACCTTTGGTCTATCTTTGATTTCACCCACCCCGGCCTGCTGGGTTCGGACAAGGTATTTTCCAAGTTCGCTAAGCGGCTGGCCGCCAACGAACATTTCGGCCCGCTGCGGACACTGGTGCGCCCCTACATAATGCGCCGGATGAAAACCGACAAGAGCGTGATCGCCGACCTGCCGGACAAAACCGAACTCAAGGCCTGGTGCCATCTGAGCCCGACGCAGGCGGCGCTGTATCAGCAAGCGGTGAAGCAGCTCTCCCTGGCGCTGGAAGATGCCGATGGAATCGGGCGCAAGGGTGTGGTGCTCTCGTTCCTGATGCGCTTCAAGCAGATATGCAACCACCCCTCGCAATGGCTGGGCGACGGCGCATGGGGCGCGGAGGACAGCGGCAAATTCGCCCGCCTGCGCGAGCTGGCCGAGGTGATCGCCGCGAAGCAGGAAAAGGTGCTGGTGTTCACGCAATTCCGCGAAACCACCGAGCCGCTGGCGGCATTTCTCGGTTCCATCTTCGGGCGTGAGGGTCTGGTGCTGCACGGTGGAACCCCGGTCGCCAAGCGCCGCGAACTGGTCAAGCGTTTTCAGGAAGACGAGCTGACGCCTTTCTTCGTCCTCTCGCTCAAGGCGGGCGGTGCGGGGCTGAACCTCACCGCCGCTTCACATGTGATCCACTTCGACCGCTGGTGGAATCCCGCCGTGGAGAACCAGGCCACTGACCGCGCTTTCCGCATCGGCCAGCAGAAGAACGTGCTGGTGCACAAATTCGTTTGCCGTGGCACGATAGAGGATCGCATCGACCAGATGATCGAATCGAAGCTGCAACTGGTGAAGGATGTGCTGGAGGGCGGCGCGGAACTCCTGCTGACCGAGATGAGCGACCGCGAACTGCTCGATTTGGTGAAACTCGACATTCATGCCGCACAGGAAACGTAATTTATCATCGAGGAGAAATAAAATGGGTTACGGATATGGAGGGTGGGCGCCCTATGTCTCGGTCGCCGAGCGTCGCAGAAAGGCCGAAAAAGCCGCTGCCAAAGCGAAAAAAACTGGAGCGGATCTTTCGCCCATTGAACCCGGTCGCGGCGCCATCGCCAAGACTTTCTGGGGCAAGGCCTGGTGCAGCAATCTGGAACAATACAGCGACTATGCCAATCGCCTGCCACGCGGTCGCACCTATGTGCGCAACGGCTCGGTGATCGACCTCAAAATCACGGCTGGCGAAGTGCGTGCTCAAGTGATGGGATCGAGCCTCTACACGGTCGATGTGACCGTGACTGCGGTTCCAGACAAACAATGGCAAGCCATCGGCGCCGGTTGCGCGGGGTCTATCGACTCGCTGGTAGAATTACTGCAAGGGAAATTTTCCAAGGCCGTAATGGAGCAAATCTGCAAACCGGGCACCGGCCTGTTTCCGGCACCCAAGGAAATAAAATTCAATTGCAGTTGCCCGGACTGGGCCTCGATGTGCAAGCACGTCGCCGCAGTGCTTTATGGCATCGGCGCACGGCTCGATCTACAGCCAGAACTGCTCTTCAGTTTGCGCCGGGTCGATGCCAAGGATCTGGTCGCCCAAGCCGGTGCCGGATTGCCGAAAGCGAAGAAAGGCCCGGCATCCGGCAAGGTGCTCGATGATTCCGCCTTGGCCGATGTGTTCGGCATCGAGATGGCCGAGGTTGCGGCATCGAAGAAGACGCCTGCGCGGCGAAGCACGGCGACGGCAACCAAGGCAGCCAAAGCACCAACAAAGCCCGCGGTCGCAAAGACCACGAAACGAACTGCCGCTGACAGGCCTGAAACAACCAAAAAAACGCCTGCTAAAAAACCATTGAAAGCAAAGCCGCCAACCAAGGCATCCACGGGCTCGCGAAAATCAACCAGCAAGGCCGCTGTCATGAAAGCGAAGGTTAAGGCTACGTTAAAAGCGCCAAAACCCAAAGCGGCAACGGTAACAAAACGCACCAAAGGTGAATGAGGCGTGCAAAGGTTCTTTGTGCAAGCCCTGCAACTTGATGTACGAACCATGCGGCTGGAAGCTAAGTGAATCAAGGCTTCCAGGAAGATTTACAGGGTAAAATGAACCTCGGAACTATAGTTATTAGCTGCTAATAATTCATGTTGTTGCCGCATCCTCTTTTGAGGCGCCTTCTGCTGCATTCTTTTTGACCGTCCGCCTGGAACCGCTGTAACAGCTAACGATACTTGGCCTGGTGTGCCCCACTTCTTCCGCGATTATGTGTTCGAGATTCCAATGACTGGAGAGCCGTACAGCGAAGAAAGGCCATTACGCCGCGCATACTGGAGGCCGACTTTGAAGGCGCTGGGAATGAGGGAGCGAAACCTACCAGACGCGCCACACTTTCTGATGGCAGGGGCAAACCCGATGTGGGTATCCAAGCAGCTTGGCCATGCCAATATGCAGATGTTGCTGAAGGTTTACTCGAAGTGGATTGACGGTGCAGATTAAGAGCAATGATGTGGGGGAGCGTTTGATTTGGCACAGTGATGAAGCCGAGAAAAAAACGGCGTAGGCCGCGCGAACAAAGGGAATCGGGCGAAAAAACGGCAAAAAAACGTTTGGCACAGAATTAAGCAAAACCGCTCAAATATCAGGCAAATTTGCGCGCTATTTGGCACAATCTAAGCGGCGTTTGGGCGGGAGTGGGTGCTGAAGTCAAAAAGATGGGCGAAAGTACGTTGCATAAAGCTTAAATGAACAACATGGTCATCGTGGCCTTGAGCGCGGGCCAGCTCATTCTGGCATAGCACTACAAGCGCGCCCAATGTTGGCGGCTCGGTGCTTTCGAGCATTCTGGCACCGGCATCCCATGCCGACACATCCTGCTCGGTAAAATCACGCTCGCCACTGCCCACGATAGCCGCTTCGAGCTGGCGGAAGTCCTTTGCCAGATCGGCGTGGCGTCTGGCTCGGTCAGAAAACCCGATCACCAGTGCGGCGGCGGAGACAACCGTAATCGCCAGGGCGATCCACGCCAGCAGCGCGGGGTTTGAAAGGCTGGCCAAGGCCGCCGAGCCGCCTATTACGCCAACCGCGCTACCCAGCTTGTCGCACACCTGAAAGAAACGCTCGCGCTTCTGGTGGTAAAGCGTCGAAAGCTCGGTGCGGTACAGCACGGCATGGCGCTTCTCCCACAAGTAATTAAGCTCGGTCATTTCTTATCCTTATCGGGTGGCCTGGGTGGGGCCGGAGTAATGGGCACGCGCTGCGACACCGAAATAGCGCGATCATCGGAAACCCGCGTCGTTTGCGGGGCTTCGCCGAAATCCACACTCTCGCGCAACGGCTGCGGCTTGCCGGAATCCGGCTTCTTACCTTCGGCCATTCTACACCTCCAAACGATCAAAAAAGCAAGGACGGGGGGCGGTTTACCGGCGGGAACCTGCGCGCCCAACCGAGCTTGATGAAGGCGCGCAGCTGGCCGGCCATACCGTCCGGCTCCAGGCGCGCGGCATCGCCGATCTGGCCGCCGTTGCCGCGAAACATCTTCTCCAGCAGGTTGTAGAAGTCGCAGGCGTAGCCCAGTTGCTGCGGCAGCGGCAGCTTGCCGAACTCCTCGCCGTAAACCGCGCCGCAGGCCGCCAGGCAACTCCCCAGAACCGATTCATCCACCCCGCCGGAAGACGCGGCGGGCTGCTGGCCGGCCAATACGGCTTTATAAAAAGCATCGCCTCCCTGCTCCCCGGTTGCGGCCAGCTCGCGCAGACATTCAGCTGGCAGGACGCGTGGCAGGAAGAGCACGCCTCCATGTTCACCGTTTCGCGTCTGGCCAACCTAGATATTCTAGAAGCGATGCGCGATGGCATCACCAAGAACGTAAACGGCGATCTGTCGCGCCGCGACTGGTCGAAGAACGCCGAGCAGCTCCTGCGCGATGCGGGCTGGTGGGGTAAGAAAGAGGTTCTCGACCCGGCCAGCGGCGAGATGGTAACGACCACCTTCGACCCGGCCCGGCTCAAGCTGATCTTCGACACCAACACGCGCATGGCCTATTCCGCCGGGCTGTGGGGGCGCATCGAGCGCAACAAAAAGACCCACCCCCACATCCGCTACATCACCAAGCGCGACGAAAAGGTGCGCCTGTCGCACCGCGCCTGGGACAACCTCACGCTGCCGGTGGATCACCCGTTCTGGAAGACCCACTTTCCCCCGAACGGCTGGCGCTGCCGCTGCCGCGCGATGAGCATCAGCCAGGCGGAATACGACAAGGGGCTGTCGCCTAACGGCGAAACGCTGAACAAGACCGCGCCCGAGATCGTGTACCGCGACTGGATCAACAAGCGCACCGGCGCGGTGGAGCGCGTGCCCGCCGGCATCGATCCGGGGTTCGCGTATAACCCCGGCATCGCGCGGAATAGCAACCTCGCCAATGTCGCGCTGGCAAAAATGCAAACAGCAACGCCCTTGCTGGCAGCGCAGACGATGCGCGAGATTGCCACGCAACCGGCGCTGATGAGTGCGTTGGTTAATGATTTCGGGACATGGGCATCGGGCATCGAACAGTCGGGCGGCAAGCTGCGCAATGTCGGCGTGCTGCTGCCTGAAGTGGTCGGGGGGCTTGAGGCTAGAAATATCAAACCGGCATCCGCCCTGTTGACGGTGCGCGACGCAGACGTGCTGCACACGCACCGCGACACCAAAGCAAACCGGATACTCTGGGAAACTTATCTGATGCTGCCGGAGCTTGTCGCCAAACCGCGCGCCGTGTTGCTGGAAAAATCTGACTCGCCCGCATTGTTGTACGTGTTCGACGTTCCGGGAGATAAAGTCGGAAAGCTGGTCGTGCAAATAGATTACGAGGTTGACGTGCGGGACGCGGCGGGCAACAAAGGAAAGGCGCTGATGAATATTTTGCAGACCGGAAAGATCATCAATCCGAACGCGCTGAAAGACAGGGAAACTTATGATTTGCTGTACGGGGATATTTAGTCGCGGGCGCGCTGGACTCGAACCAGATCATACGGCAGTAGCCATAACCTTTCCATTAGGAAACTACGCCCGCTTGCGGCCACTATAGGAGTTTTGGTTATGAAATGCAATCCCGCTGTAATCGCCGCGCTCAAATCCGCCGGGCTGGCCTTATCCGCCAGCCACAACCTGACCGCCACCGACCGCGCCGGGTTGCCGCGCTGCCGGTGGCCGGTCTACGTGCTCGATCACGGCGCGGAGATCGCGCTGGTCGATGCGGCGCTGGTTTCGCTGGGCGAACCGTCTAGCATTGATAGCGCCCGCGAATGTGGTTGTTGTAATAGCTGCCCTTCGACATCGAGCGCATGAAGGATTCATGCACATGAGCCGGGACACCGCAAAAGCTGTAAGTGCTGCCGCTGGTAAAGCGGACGCGCATCCGCATGGTTTCGGCATCGTATCCTATTGCCGCTATCGCATCGGAAGATACGCGGATCATTTCCATGAGAAACTTCCTGTCGTGAGTGATGTTTGGCCGGGGAGCCTGCATTCTAACGCGGGTACGGTTTCTCGCCTTATAAGCAACACGGGGGTTTTGCCATGATAAAAATCGAAATCCACAGCCAGCCCGTGCAGGACGCCTTCAACCGGCTGATCGCCGCCGGGCAGAACATGCACCCGATCCTGGACGCCATCGGCATGGAGCTGGAAAGCCGCGTTTCGGCGCGCTTCGAGGCCAAGATCGACCCGTCCGGTAATGCCTGGGCACCGTGGAAGCCCTCCACCATCAAGAGCTACCCGAAGAGCGGCGCCAACAACAAGCTGCTCGACCGCTTCAACGACATGCTGGGCAGCCTCAACCACCGGGTCGACGGCGACAGCGTGCTGGTCGGGTTCGGCCAGCCTTACGCCGGATACCACGAGTTCGGCACCGGCAAGATGGATCGGCGCGGGATGCTCACAGCAGACCCCGTTGCGGGCGCGTTGGGTGCCGGCGATGAGGAGGCGATTGCGAAGGTATTGCGCGCCGCCCTCGAAAACGCGGTTAAGGGGTAAAAAAGAAAAACGCGCCAAAAGCGGGGTTTTGGCGCGTTAAACTTTTTTCAGGCTATCTACCCCTCACCTTGCTCATGGAAATCGATTCTAGGCGGATGGTCTGGGCTAATTTTGGCATCGCCGAGTGGTTCGCTCACCCAGAATCCGGAAGAATTCTTATCCATGCCCGTTTTTTTCATTTCCTCCACGGTCAGGCATCGCCGTTTCGAGGGGAGATAAAAACCCGGGTTTGCCGGATCGGGTACGCCATAGCTGCCAGCCCGGTGTTTGTCGAATGCGTAAACGGAATTGAATAGTTCGCCGCATCCCTTGCACTGGTTGTGCATTGAGAATATCTTCCAGTGCGGCGACGAGGTTGCCGGCGAAATTCACCCGGTCGTATTGGAGTCCGGTGACGCCGTTGGGCAAGGCTTCAAAGATGCAGGTTGTTACGGCGCGGGCGGCGCTGACGCGACCGGAAAGGTCGTACCACGCGCCGGGGATGTTGGATGCGGCTACTGCTTTGAGATGTGACATGATGCCTCCTTTTGGTTCAGTGGGTTGGTGTCGGGTCTCAACTCGGTCCAAATACCCCACCACCCGGAACTTCTTCCGGCTTAACACCCCCGCCCGCCCCCGCCACAATGGCGGCATGAGCAAACCCATCCAGATTTTCAAGCCCGGCAAGCACGTCGCGATGAGCGGCCAGGCCTTTGCCTTTTCCGAACACGATCTGGCCGCGACCGCCGCCGCCTACGATCCGGCCAAGCACGAGGCGCCGCTGACCGTCGGCCACCCCGCGCACGATAAGCCGCGCTTCGGCGGCGTGGGTGCGCTGAGCTTTGCCGATGGCTTCATGGAGGCTGCGCCGAAAGATGTTTTGCCCGAATTCGCGGAATGGGTGGGCAAGAAAATGTTCACCAGCGTTTCCGCCGCCTTCTATGCCCCCGACGCCCCCAACAACCCGGTGCCGGGCGTGTATTACCTGCGCCACGTCGGGTTTCTCGGCGCGCAGCCGCCCGCGGTCAAAGGGCTGAACCGGCACGGCCTCAGCTTCGCGGCCGACGAGCAAGGCGTGATCGAGTTTTCCGAATGGGATGATTCCGAAAACGCCGGGCTGTGGCGCAGCCTGCGCGAGTGGATTTTGGGCAAGTTCGGCCAGGATGAGGCCGACCGGGCCGTGCCGGGGTACACCGTAAAAAATCTCGAACAATCCGCGCAGGATGAATTGAAAGCCGCGCAAACCGAAACCGCCGCGGCGCCCGCCACGGCATTCGCAGAACCCCAACCGAAAGGAGATGAGATGTCCGCAGAGCAACTGGCAGAGCTGGCCCGGCTGAAAGCCGAGAACGAAAAATTCAAGGCTGATCAGGCCGCGTTCGCCGAGGCGCAAGCCAAGACAAAGCGCGATGCGCGCCACGCCGATCACCTCGCTTTCGCCGAGGGACTGGTCAAGGAAGGCAAGATGCTGCCCGCGCACAAGGATGTGAGCGTGGCGCTGCTGGACGAGCTGGCTGGTCGCGAGACCGCAGTCGAGTTCGGCGAAGGCGGCGACAAAAAACCGCTGCTCGACGCATTCAAGGGTTTTCTGCAGGCGCAGCCAAAACAAGTCGAATTCGGCGAGGTGGCCGGTGCTGCGGGAGATGCGGCTGCGGGCACCGTCAGCTTCGCCGCCCCATCCGGCCATGATGTGGATAGCGCGCGGCTGGCGCTGCATCACAAGGCGCTGGCGCACCGGGCCGCCCATCCCGGCACCGAGTATCTGGCCGCCATCAAAGCGGTTTTGTAACCAACCCCAAACCAAAGGAGCAAAAAATGGGAGCACAGAATATTTCACTGCTCGCGCTGACGGTCACCGCCGCCGGCACGATTGCCGCAAACCGTTTTGTCACGCCGGCGGGCGCGCAGGCCGGCGCGGATGCCAACACCCTGGGTGTCGGGCGGGTTGCCGCCGCCGTCACCGACAAGCTGCCCGTGGACGTGCTCGGCACCGCCGTGGTCGAGGCGGGCGCGGCCGTCGCTGCGGGCGCGACCGTTAAATCGGACGCTTCCGGGCGCGCGATCACCTGGGTGACCTCCGGCGCAAAAGTCGGGGTCGCGCTGGAGGCGGCTTCCGCCGCGGGCGCGCTCATCGAAGTGCTGCTGGTCCCGAACGCCGCCTGATACATATTTACATATTTTTTTAATTTACTGAGGAGTTGGCATGAAACGTCCCGTTCTTTTTCGCGCTTCATTGGTGCTGCTGCTGGTGTTCGCGGCGGTTTTTTCTGCGCATGCCGGCTATATGGATGCCGGCACGCTGTATTTCGCCGCCGTCGGCGCGACCCAAATGACAACCGGCCAGGCCCGCGTGGTAGACCCGATACTGACCACCGTCGCCCAGGGCTTCCAGAACGCCGAGTTCGTCGGCATGAACCTGTTTCCGGCGGTGCCGGTCGGGCAGCGCGGCGGCAAGATCATAACCTTCGGCAAAGAAGATTTTCAGCTTTACGCCACGGCGCGCGCGCCGGGCGCCAATACCAAACGCATCCAGTACGGCTACAGCGGCGGCCCCTACGCGCTGGAGCAGCACGCGCTGGAGGGGTTGGTGCCGTTCGAGCTGATGCAGGATGCGCGCGCCGTGCCGGGCATAGACCTCGGGCGCGGCGCGATCGTCAAGGTGCAGAACACCATCGGCTTGCGCCTGGAGTACGCGCAGGCGGCGCTGGCGACCGCGGCGGGCAACTACGCGGCGAGCAACAAGGTGACGCTGGCCGGCACCAGCCAGTGGAGCGATCTCACCACCGGCGTATCCGATCCGGTGAACGATATCGAGGCCGCCAAGGAGGCGGTGCGCTCGAAGATCGGCAAACGCCCGAACACGGTGGTGCTGGGCGCGGCGGTGTTCGCCAAGCTGCGCCAGCACCCGAAGATCGTCGACCGCATCAAGTACACCGGGCGCGACTCGGCCACAGTGGAGTTGCTGGCGGCGCTGTTCGGCGTCAAGCGCGTGCTGGTCGGCGACGCGGTCTACGCAGACGCGGCGGGCAACTTTGTCGATGTGTGGGGCAAGTTCGTGGTTGTGGCTTACACCGATATCGCCAGCGTGGCCGAACAGGGCACGCCGTCCTACGGCTACACCTACCGCCTCGGCGCCTATCCGGTGGTCGAACAGCCCTACGAAGACAGAAACGCAAAGAGCTGGGTCTACCCGGTGACCGATGAGGTCAGCCCGGTGATCGCCGGCGCGCTGGGCGGCTATCTCATCAGCGCGGCGGTGGTATAACGGATCGTTCCCACGCTCCGCGTGGGAACGTCGCAGACCCGCCTGTGCGTTGCACGTAGACAAAGGAAAAACCATGCAGAAAATCTACCATACAAACGAGCCGATCCGGCACAACGGCAAGGATTTTGCGCCGGGCGACACGCTCGAGTTGAGCGACGCGGATGCCGCCGGCCTGATCGCTGCGGGCGCCATCGTGCCCGCGCGGGAAGCGCCAGTTACCGCGCCCGCGCCGGATGATCCGGCTACCCGCGCAGCCACCCGCGCAGCCACCCTCGCGGCCGCCCTCACCCAGCTCGATCCGGACAACGCGGAGCAGTGGCTGAAGGACGGCAGGCCGAAGAGCGACGCGCTCGCCGTTTACGCGGGTTTCCCCGTGTCGGCCGCCGAGCGCGACGCGGCGTGGGAACAATTTAAAACTGCGGCGTAATGACCTACGCCACCCAGCAAAACATGATCGACCGCTTCGGCCAGCAGGAGCTGGTCGAGCTGACCGACAAGGACAACATCGGCGAGATCAACGCCGCGCTGATGGCGCTGGCGCTGGCCGATGCCGACGCGGAGATCAACGCCTACCTGGCGGGGCGCTACACCTTGCCGCTGGCGGGCGCCCCGCCGGTGCTCGCCAAGTTCGCCGCCGATATCGCCCGTTACGGGCTGTATGGCGCGCGCGCGCCGGAGCAAGTGAAGGCGCGCTACGACGATGCGGTGAAGTTTTTCAAGCTGCTGGCCCAGGGCACGGTGTCGCTGGGGCTGGACACCGTCAACGTGCCGGTGGCCGATGCGGGCGGCGCGCGCGTGCAGGCCGCCGAACGGGTGTTCAACGCCGGCAATTTATCGGACTACACGCCATGATGTATTTGAAATGTTTGCTGCTGGCTCCGGCCGGCTGGGCGTTCACGCTGCTGGCGATGCTTCTATCCCCCGTATTGCCGCTGTTCGCCCGGGAATTTGTGTGGGGCAAGTGCGACAACGGGGCGGTGGAGCGATGGGAGCCGCGCCTGCCAAAATGGTTGGCGTGGTTTCAAACCCCGGATAACTCGCTGTGGGGCGATCCCGGCTGGCGCAACGAACATTGCCCCGCTCACTGGGGAGATTACCTGGGCAAAGTGTTGTGGCTGCTCCGCAATCCGGGCTACGGGTTCGCGTGGTCTGTTCTCGCCGCCCAACCCGCTGCCGGACAACCGGTTACGACTATCGGCGACACCACGGTGGATGACGGTATCGGCGGGCATCCGGGCTGGTATCTCAGCCGCACCGCCGGAGCTTTTAGGTTCCGCTGGATCGCCCGCACGGTTCCGGGCCGCTGTTTCATGCTGGACTGCGGCTGGTGCATGCCGCAACAGGGCAGCACGGACGGCGGGCGCTTGCTGTTCTACGGGATCAACCCGCGTTTCCCCAAGATGGGGCCGCGTTAAATGTTGCTGGGACCGGTCGCCGACCGGATCAGGGCGCAGGTGCCGGATTTGCGCAAGGTGGCGGGCGCGGCGGGTTTTGCGGCCGCGCGGGAAGATTTGAAAGCGCTGCCCGCGGCCTACGTGCTCCCGCTGGGCGACAGCGCCAGGCCGAACACGTTGGCGGGCGGAATCAGCCAGCAAGTGGTGGAGCGCTTCGGCGTGATCTTGGCGGCGGGCAACGCGCGCGACGCGCGCGGCGATGCGGCCAACGCCGCGCTGGAGGGCTTGCGCGGCGCCGTGCTGCAAGCGCTGCTGGGATACCAGCCGGCGGCGGAATACGACCCCGTGCAGTACGGCGGCGGGCGGCTGCTGATGCTGGATGCCGGGGTGATCTGGTGGCAGCTCGAATTCACCACCGGATATTACGAAAGGAAACTGTGATGACCCAACCTGTCGCAACGGACGCGCACCACGGGCATGGCGGCAGCTACGCCGTCAACCCCGACACCGGAGAGCGCGAACTGGTGGAGCGCACCGGATGCGCCCCGGCTCCAGCCCCGGCTCCAGCGAACGAAACGCGAGAGCCGCGCGAGTTTCACGTTAAAGCCAAAAAGGAGAAATAAGCCATGTTACGTCTCAGAATCCAGTCCCTGCTCGCCAAAGTGGAGGTGACCTACGGCACGGACCCGACACCGACCGGCGCCGCGAACGCGATTTTGCTCAAAGGCAAGCCCACGCTGACCCCGATGGAGGCGGTCAACGTGAAGCGCGAGGTGGTGCGGCCTTTTTTCGGCAACGCGGAATCGCTGCCCAGCTCGATTTACGGCAAGCTCGATTTCGAGGTCGAGATGGCCGGCTCCGGCACGGCGGGCATCGCGCCCGCGTGGGGGCCGCTGCTGCGCGCGTGCGGGCTGTCCGAAACCGCCACGGCCGCGCCGATCACCGGCACCGCGCAGGCGGGCGGCACCACCACCACCATCAAGCTGGCCGCCGGCGCTTCCGCCGCCGACGATTTTTACAACGGCATGCCGGTCGCCATCACGGCGGGCACCGGCAACGGCCAGAGCGGCTTTATCGCCGATTACGACGGCGCGACGCGGGTCGCCACCGTCGTATCTTCCGCCTGGGTTGCGCCGGACGCCACCAGCAGCTACAGCATCGGCGCCAACGTGGTCTATCGCCCGGTGAGCCAGAGCATCGAGTCCGCGACGCTCTACATGAACCTGGACGGCGTGCTGCACAAGTTCCTGGGCGCGCGCGGAAACGTGTCCGGTTCGCTGTCCAACGACGCTATTCCGGCGTTCAAGTTTTCCATGAGCGGCCTGTTCCAGCCGGTGGTGGACGCGGCTTCGCCCACGGTCGTCTTGAGCGGGTGGAAGGCGCCGCTGCCGGTCAACAAGGCGAACACGCCGTTCTTTTCGCTGCACAACTACGCGGCGGGCGCGCTCGAATCGTTCGATTTCGACCTGGCCAACGAGATCGCGCACCACGCGCTGGTCGGCGGCACCGAGCAGTTTCTGATCAACGACCGCAAGCCGTCCGGCAACGTCAGCATGGAGGCGGTGACGGTGGCCACCAAGGACTGGTGGACGATCGTCAAGAACGCGGCGCTGGGGCCGCTGGCCATCGCGCACGGCACGGCGGCCGGCAACAGGATAGCGGTCACCGCCCCCGCCGCGCAGATACTCACCCCCAAGTACGCGGACAAAAACGGCGTGGCGATGTTCGGCGCGGGCCTGGTGCCGGTGCCGCTCACCGGCAACGACGAGCTGGCGATCACGGCGTTTTAATCCCCTCACCCGGCCTTCGGCCACCCTCTCCCGCTTGCGGGAGAGGGGCTGGGGGTGAGGGTGCTTTTTATAACGGAGAAAACAATGTTCAGAATTTCACAGAGCGAAACGTATTTGTGGCCGGTAAAAATCGAAATGTCGGACGGTTCCGGCAAGCGCGTCAAGTCCGCGTTCGACGCCGAGTTCCGGCGCCTGTCCCAGGCGCAGATCGACGCGCTGATCGAGCGCTCGCAGACCGGCGAGGCGAACGACCGCTCGCTGGCCTGCGAGGTGCTGGCCGGATGGAAAGGCGTCCAGGATGAGGCCGGCGACGATCTGCCTTTTTCCGAGACCAACCGCGACAAATTGCTGGACGTGTTCCCGGTGCGCCCGGCGATCATCGAAGCGTTTTTCGACTCCCTCAAGCGGGGACGCGAAAAAAACTAGCGGGCGCCGCGCGGCACTGGGCGCTGGCCGCGCGCGGTGGAGACGGAGACAGCGGCGGGCAGGCCCAGGCAATCGAAGAATTGGCCGCATGGGGCATGGTGCCCGATGAAATAGCGCGCATCGCCCAATCCGATCATCCCCTCTCCCCGGGGGAGAGGGGCGGGGAGAAGGGGTTTGAGGTCTGGCCGGAAAACGCCGATGCGGTCGGGCTGTTCATGGCCTGCCAGACGCAGTGGCGCCAGGACGCTGCGGGCGGCCCCACGGGGCTGGACTACGCGGCGCTGGAAGCGGTGATGCGGATGCACAAGGTGAAGGATAAGCGGGCGATGCTCGGCGATATCCGGGCGATGGAATACGCGGCGCTGGAAGCGCTGAACGGCGGGGATTAACGCCAGAAAAACGGGCGCAACAGGGCGGCAAACAGCGGGGCGGTCACCGCGAGCAGCAGCAGCGGGTGTCCGATAAGGCTCAAGAAAAAATATCCGAACAGGTAGTCCATCGGCAAACCATAACAAAGACGGCGGAAAATGGCAAACGATATCGTTTTTGGCATCAAACTCACCGCCGACGGTTCGTCGATGGTGGGCGAGGCGCGCATGTCCGCCGAAGCCATCCGCAACCTGGCCGGCGAAACCGGCAAGGCCGGCGTCGCCGCGCAACAAGCCGCCGCATCGCAGCGCACGCTGGGGCAGACAATACGGGAACTGGCGGTGGAGATAGGCGCCGCCACCCTGGTCTGGAAGGCGTATGAAGCCGTCAAGGCGCGCGCGCTGGAAGCGGCGCGCTACCAGACGCTGGGCGTGGTGATCGAAGTGGTCGGGCGCAACGCGGGTTACTCCGCCACGCAGATGCACGCGTTCGAAAACGCCCTGCAAAAAACCGGCATCAGCATGATCGAGTCGCGCCAGACGCTGGCGATGATGGCGCAGGCCAACATCGACCTGGCGGATTCCACCCGGCTGGCGCGCGTGGCGCAGGACGCCGCGGTGATCGGCAACATCAATTCGTCCGAGGCGTTCAACCGCCTGGTGTACGGCATCCAGTCGGCGCAGACCGACGTGCTGCGCACCATCGGCATCAACGTCAATTTCGAGAATTCCTATAAAAAGCTCGCCGCGCAGTTGGGCAAGAACGTTGACGCGCTGACCGAGCACGAGAAAACCCAGGCGCGCACCAATGCCGTGATGGAGCGCGGCCAGGATATCGCGGGCACCTACGAGGCCGCGATGGGCACCGCCGGCAAGCAGATGAAATCGATGGAGCGCTACCTGGAAGACCTGCGCGTCAAACAGGGCGAGGTGTTTAACGAGGCGCTGACGGTCGGGGTGATGGCGTTCACCGAGCACCTGCGCGAAGCAAACGGCGAAATCGACAAACAGGCGCAAAGCGGGCAGATCAAAAAGTGGGGCGAGGATTTGACGGACACCCTGGCCTCCCTCGCCGACAACGCGAACAATCTGACATCCGCCTTCAGGATACTCGGCATCACGCTGGGCATGGTCGCAGCCAAGGCATCCACGTACAACCTGGAAAACTTCCTGACCCGGATCACGCCGTTCATGGAGTCGAAAAACGATGCCGCGCTCGCCGCTATCGAAAATGCGTACCGGGCGGAGTTCGACGCGATCATGGCGGGCGAAGACCGGTTCACGAAAGCGCTCTCCGCCCGGCGCGCCGCCAGAGCTGCCGATGACCAAAAGGAGCTGGAGCGGCTGGAGCAATACCGGAAAACCATCGCGCAACTGGTCGCCCAGAATGCCCCGCCCGCCGCTTACCAGTTTGCGTGGCAGCAGAATTACCCGGAGGAGTTCCCGGCCAAGCGCCCGGATGCGGAAGGCGCTCCGGGCAAATCTGGGACACGGAAATCCGCCTACGAGTCCGCCATCGACGGATCGGGGAAATACCTCGAACAGTTGCGCAAGGAGATGGAGCTGGAGGGCAAGCAGGAGGGGATGCGCAAGATGTACGAGGCGGAGCGGCACGCGGGTCAGTTGCGCGCCGCCGGGGCGGGCGAGGAAATGATCGCGGCCTACCGCTCGCAGGCGTGGGCGTACATCACGGCCGAGCAGGCGAAGAAGGAGGCGGACAAAGAGGCCGAAGAGCGCCGGAAACACCGGCTCGAAATGGAGAAAAATCTTGAGGATGCGTATATCGCCTCGCGCCAAAGAATGGGCGAAATCGCCGCCGATGAGGCCAAAAAAATCGCCGCCGCACAGGCAAAAGAGGCGGAGGCCTCCGCTCGCTCCTGGGAACAGTTCACGCAGAACGTGCAGCGCAACCTGGGCGACGTGCTCTATAACGGGCTGAACGGCAAATTCGACGGCATCGCCGAGATGTTCAACCAGATGCTGCTGCGCATGGCGGCGGACGCGGCGGCGGCGCGGCTGACCGAGGCGATGTTCGGCGCGGGCGGCGGCGTGGACTGGCTGAAGTTGGCGCTGGGTATAGGCGGTAAGGTCGGCGGGGGCGGCATGGCCGGGATGCCGGGAAGCACGCCGGTCATGTCGCCGGATTGGCCCGTACCCAATATGGCGGCCAACGGCGCGTGGTTCGATGGCGGCGTGGCGGAGTTCGCGGGCGGCGGCGTTTTTGATCGCGCCACGCCGTTCCGTTTCGCTTCCGGCGGCGCGTTCCGCCCGGGCGTGATGGGAGAGGCGGGGCCGGAGGCGATCATGCCGCTGCGGCGCGATAGTTCCGGCAGGCTGGGGGTTCAGGCGGCGGGCGGCGGCACGGTGGTCAATATCAGCAGCGCCCCGGTCATCAACATCGACAGCCGCACCGACCAGGCCGAGGTTTACCGCCTGGTGGATCACGCCATCAAAAACGGCAACGCGGAGCTGGTTGACCGCTTGCGTCGGCAGGGTACGCTGTGATGCGCGCTCCCTCTATCCAACTTTCCCCAAAAGCGCCCTCATCCCAACCTTCCCCCCGAGGGGGAAGGGACGATCGCCTCCTCCCCCTTGGGGGGAGGATTGAGGAGAGGGTTGGAGGGGGAAAGGGTAAACGTGAAAGGCATCAAACTTAATGGCCGTCATCACGCTCCCGTCCACCCTCGCCATCTCGCGCATGACTTGGGCGCAGCAGCGGCGCGATATGGCGTTCGCGTCCGCGTTCGGCAGCCAGGCGGTGGAAATCTCTCCGCCGCTGTGGGCGGTGGCCATCAGCGGGCCGAATCTGGCCAACGCCAACGCGGGGGCGTGGCAATCGCTGCTGATGCGGCTGCGCGGAAAGACCAACCAGCTCGAACTGTGGAACCTGGCGCGCCCCGCCCCGCTCGGCACCATGCGCGGCGCGATGGCGCTCTCCGGCACGCACGCGCAGGGTTCCTCAACGCTTTCCATCCTGGCTGCCGGCGAGATCGCGAAAACGCTTTTGCAGGGCGACCTGCTCGGCATCGGTTCCGGTACCACGCAGCAGGTGGTGATGGTGATGGCCGACGCGACCTCGGACGGCGCGGGTGCGATCGCCGTCAGCATCGAGCCGCCGCTACGCAACGGCTTCGCATCCGCCGCGCCGGTCGTATGGGATAAACCAAAGGCGCTGTTCCGCGCCGCCTCATCCAAAACCGGTTGGGAATACACCGGCAGCGTCGTGGGCATCGGCACGCTGGAGCTGATCGAAGACTGGCGCGCATGACAACTACGGCACAACAGACCGCGCTGGAGCAGCCCGTCGCGCGCACGGCGTATTTTCTCGAACTGTTTTTTGCGGCGGGCGTTTTTCGCGTCTGTTCCTACGGGCAGACGTTCACATGGGGCGGCTACGATTGGCTCGGCCTCGGCGCGATCGGCAGGATCAGCCCGGTGCAGGAATCCGCCGGGGTGGCATCGAGCGCGATGATGTTTACCCTCAATATCGCTCAAACCGCACTGCTGGGCATGGCGATGGGCGCGGTGGAGAATTATCGCGGCCTGCCCGCCAAGCTATATTTTTGCCCGCTCGACGCGGGCGGCGCCCTGATCGGCACGCCGGAGCTGTGCTGGCGCGGGATCATGGACACGGTGGCCGCAGGCATCGAGGGCGAAGAGGGGCAGATCACGCTGAAATGCGAGACCAGCGCTTACGGCCTGAAGCGTACCCCATCGCAGCGGTTGAACGCGGCGCAGCATAAGTTAAATTACCCCACCGATACCGGGTTCGATTACCTCACCGACCTGATCGCCAACCCGACGCTTTGGCTATCCAAAAAATTCCAGCAGATATGATTAACACCGGCCCTCTCCTCAATCCTACCCCCGTGGGGGACAAGAAGCTCGTGTCCGGGCACCCGGAGGAGGCAATCGTCCCCTCCCCCACGGGGGGAGGGCTAGGGAGAGGGTGTTTTCCGGATTACATCGCACAGCGCCTGACCATGCCGTTCGCCTGGGGCAGCAACGATTGCATCTGCTTCGCGGTCGGCTGGTTGGAGCTTTCGACCGGACAGGATTTTTTGAGCCAACACAAGCCCTGGGCATCGGAAGCGGAGGCGCGGCGCATCGTCGCGTCGCTGGGCGGGCTGGAAAAGCAGTTCGATCTGCACCTGGCGCGCATCGAGCCGAATTTCGCGCGCGACGGGGATATTGCGCTGATCGGCAACACCGCGTATCTGTTCAGCGACGCGCACGTCGTATCGGTGGGCGAAACCGGGTTGGTGTTCCGGGGCAGATTGGAGGCGGAATGCGCGTTTACATCGCGTTAGTCCTGCTGTGCGCAGCCTGCACCGCGCACGCCGACCCGGTCACCATCACCGCCGTGGTGATGACCAATGCGGGCGGGTGGGCGACGGTGATGGGCTACGCGCTGCTGATAGGCAGCGCGGTGTTGACCGCGGATGCGGCGCGCAGCCAGGCGGAAGCGAAGCGCCGGGAGGCGCTCCGGGCGCGCAACGACGCGATGCAAGACCGCAATGCCACCCGCGTGGCCACCGATGCGCCGCACCGTACCGTGTATGGCCGCGCCCGGGTCGGCTCGGACATCGTGGCCATCTTCTCCAGCGGCGCGCGCGACGAATTCAAGCATCTGGTGTGCGTGCACGCAGCGCACGAATGCGACGGGATTGAAGAGGTCTATGTCGCGGGCAAGGCGCTGGGCGCGCTGGACGCAAACGGCGATGTGACAACGGGCGATTATTTATCGCTGAGCACGATCTCGGTGGACGGCGAGACGCACACCGGCGCATCGTTCAACCTGGCGCACACGCCGGTTGCGGGTTCGGTGCGCGTTTCATACGACGACGGCACCGGCAATGGCGCGCAGTCAGCCGGCTTCACGCACACCGGCGCGGCGGTCACGGTGACCGCGCCGTCCGGTTATACCTGGTATTGCCATTACGATTACCAGATCGGCACCTCGCGCGTGCGTGTAAAAAAACATCTCGGCACGCCCGCGGATACGGCGGACGCCTCGCTGCTGTCCGAGGTGCCGACGAAATGGACATCAACCGCCGTGCTGCGCGGTTTTTGCTACACGGTGGTGCGCCTCGATCTGAACCAGGCAGAATTCCAGGGTGGCGTGCCGCCGGTCGAGGTGCTGCTGCGCGGCAAGAAGCTCTACGACCCGCGCGACGCATCGACGATCTGGGGACAAAACCCGGCGCTCGCGATCCACGATTACCTCACCGGCCCGATGTGCGGCGTGGATGCCGCCGATCTGCCGGCAGCGGATTTTATCGCGGCGGCCAATGTCTGCGACGAGGATATAGGCGGCGGCACCAAGCGCTACACCTGCAACGGCGATGTGAAATCCGGGCAAGACCCGCGCCGCACGCTGGAATCGCTGGCGGGGTGCATGGCGGGCCACGTGGTCGGCACGACGTGGCAGGTGGCGGCGGGCAAGTATGTCGCGCCGGTGATGGCGCTGGATCAGAGCGACATCGTGGGCGCGCTCTCCGTTATCGGCGGCGCGCCGGACGCGGATTTGTCCAACGGCGTGCGCGGCCAATACATCGGCGCGGAAAACGGCTACGTGCTGACCGATTTCAAACCGTTCCAGAATGCCGCCTATCTGGCCGCCGACAGGCGCGAATTATGGTCGGACATCAATTTTCCGTTCACCGACAGCGTGCAGCGCGCGCACAATCTGGCGCGGATTTACACCGAAGACCAGCGCAACGGCTTCACGCTCATCGGCACTTTTTCGCTCAAAACGTGGGCGCTGAAAGTCGGGCAGCGCGTGGCGTTCACCAGCGCATTATTGGGACAGAGCGCCAAGATTTATCGCCTCACCAACAAGCGCTACGGGCCGGATCAGGCGGTGGAGCTGACGCTGAAAGAAGATGCGGCCAGCATTTGGGATTTGGCCGATGCCGTCGCGGCGGACAGCACGCCCAATACCAATTTGCCCAACCCGTGGGCGGTGGGGCTGTGCGGCAACGTGCAGATGGCCGAATCGCTGTACGAAACCACCGGCAGCGCGGGCGTGAAGGCGAAGGCAACTTTATCGTGGGATGCGCCGCAGAATTCGACTATTTTGGACTACGAGGTCGAGTACAAAAAATATACCAGCGGCGCGTGGCAGGAGCTGATCAACGTGTCCGCCACGCATTACGATTTTCTGGACATCGCGCCCGGCACCTACGATTTCCGCGTCAAGGCGCGCAATATCATGGGCGCGATCGGCGAATACACGGCCATCAAGACGTTCGTCGTGTACGGGCTGACCACCGTGCCCGGAAACGTGGCCGGGTTCCACTGCGTCAGTTTCGGCGGGCTGGTGCTGGCCACCTGGACGCAGACCGCCGACCTCGATGTCAAGATCGGCGGCAAGGTTCAGATACGCTGGTCGCCGCTGGCATCCGGCGCGACGTTTTCCGCCGGCGTGGTGGTGCAGGAGATTCCGGGCGATGCGGTGAACGCCTTCCTGCCGTTGGCCACCGGCACCTATATGGCCAAGTTCGTGGACTCCACCAACAATTTCAGTGCGGCGGAAGCGGCATTCGCCGTGACCGAATCGCTGGTGACCGGGTGGACGACGGTGGCGACCAGCGCGCAGCATCCGGGCTATGCGGGGACAAAAACAAACTGCGTTTTGTCCGGCAATAATTTGATTTTCACCGGCGCATCGCTGACAGCCAGCTACGCCTACGCCGCCACCATCGACTGCGGATCGGTCGCGGTGCGCCGCTACCACAGCCACATCAAGGCCAACGCCTACGTCGCCAGCGACCTGATCTCGGCGCGCGGCCTGGTCAGCACCTGGGCGTCGATCTCGTCTGCCATAGTGAACGGCTGCAACGCTTACCAGGAAATCCGTGTGTCGGACGATAACGCCGCCTGGAGCGCGTGGACGAAGTTCGCGGTGGCCGACTTAAAAGGCCGCTACGCGCAGGTGCGCCTGCAAATGACGCGCGATACCGGCGCCAACAATATCGAAATTATCGAACTTCAAACCACGGCAAAAGTGACGCCGTAAGGAGAATATATGAGCCAGCAGGACTACATCATTTCCGATCAGAGCGGGACAGCGTTCCTGTCCGATCTCAACGCCCACCTCGGCGCAATCGTGTCGCAGAACAGCGGAGCGACCGAACCCGCCGTGATGTACGCGTACATGACGTGGGCGGATACCACGTCGGGGTGGATGAAGCAGCGCAACGCGGCCAACACCGGATGGGTCAACGTTTACCGGTTGAGCGACGCGGGAATAGCGTGGGGGCAGATTATCAGCGGCAAACCGACAACGGTGGCCGGGTACGGCATAACGGACATCAACAACTACGCGCCGACGCTGGGCGGCACCGGCGCGAGCGGCACGTGGGGGATCAACATATCGGGCAACGCCGCAACCGCGACACTTGCCACGACTGCCACGACCGCGATATCGGCCAATTCGGCACCGGCGAACGCGGGCGAGGTAGTGGGCGTGGCCAACTATAGCTGGACGGTGGTCGCGTTGGGCACCGTGACGATCCCGTGGGATGACACCATCCCGCAGATCACCGAGGGCTCCGAGTATGCGACGCTCGTCGTGAACCCGCTTTCTGCGACCAACAAGCTCAGGATAGACATCAATGTTTCCGTGGCGTGCTCGTCGTCGGATAACGTCACTGTCGCCCTATTCAGAGATGCGGTCGCGAATGCGCTGGCAGCTTGTACCTATACGTCATCCGCGAACTTTCAAAACCAGGTCACTCTCACGCATCACATGGACGCCGGAACCACCTCCCCCATCACGTTCCGCCTGCGGATGGGCAGCAACGGCCCCTACACCGTCACCAACAACGGATCTGGCGGCGGTAGAAAATATGGCGGGGTGTGCATGTCGTCCATCACCGTTACCCAGTATAAAGCGTAGTACGCTGCAGCTTTTTCATCACGTATTGCTACGTCATTTTTACGGTATGCAATTCTATTGCACCAAGTAAAATTGCAAGAACGCTCCATACCAAATTGCGCGCTTGCCTACAGACGAGCAACTCGCAGCAGCTTCGCCCGCATCTGTCAGCGCATTCGAAAACATACGCTAACTGGAAGTTAATTCTGGTTGCAAATAAATACCTATGATCTATTTTAGATGTTTGCTGCTTACTCCAATTGGCTGGGCGTTTACGCTGTTGGCGTGGGCGCTTTCCCCGGTGCTACCCCTGTTCGCCCGATTGCAGTACGGGTTATGTGATAACGGAGAAGTGGACCGCGTTGAGCCGCGATTGCCAAAATGGTTGGCGTATTTCCAGACTCCTGATAACTCTCTCTACGGCGATGTGGGTTGGCGCAACCAGCATTGTCCGGGACATTGGGCGGACTATAGCGGTATGGTGCGGTGGTTGAGTCATTCAGAAATGAGATGGTGCAGGCGAACAGGAGTAACTTGGCAGTTCTTGCGATCTCGGCACAAAACAGTCAGTTAAAATTGATTGATGGGTAAGTTGGGTAGAGTCTTCGGCTGAGTTTTTACAGCGTTGAATTATGTTTTAACCAGTAAAATAAAATAGCGTCATCATTTATCTCAAAAATTCGTGTAATTTATCTCGCGCCGCTCCAGTCTGCCGGGATGAATCCCTTATTGTGGTGAACAAACCTGCTGGATTGCTCGCCGTGCCGGGACGCGGTGCGGATAAGCAGGACTGTCTGGCGTCCCGCGTGCAGGCCGAGTTCCCTGATGCGCTGATCGTGCATCGTTTGGATATGGCAACTTCTGGCCTGCTGGTCTTTGCGCGAGGTGCTGCGGTGCAGCGCCGCCTTTCGCAGATGTTCAGCGAACGCGAGGTGCAAAAACGCTATGTGGCAGTGGTGTCGGGCAGGTTGGAGCCGGAGGGTTGCGTATCACGGTTGGAAGGCCGTAAAGAGGGATGGGGCGAGATCAATCTGCCGCTGATATGCGATTGGCCAAATCGCCCGATGCAGAAGGTGGACATGGCCATAGGCAAGCCCTCGCTCACGCGCTATCGTTTGCTAATGTATGACATGAATACCGATAGCAGCCACATCGAACTGGAGCCAGTGACCGGGCGCACCCACCAGTTGCGCGTTCATCTTGCAGCCATCGGGCACCCGATTCTGGGAGACAGGTTGTATAGGGGAGTGGCGAGTGGCAGTGCAGAACGAATGCTGTTGCACGCAAGCATGCTGAGCTTTACCCACCCCCTTAGCGGGGAACTGCTGACCTTGACAAGCGAGCCACCTTGGCTGGTTGTGTGAATAACATCCCGTCGGCAGCGCAGGCGATACATCATGAATGTCAGCGCTTTGCAGGAAACCGGACATTTCTGTTTAGCGTTGACAGGCGATACATCATGAAGGTTCCGTTTCAACCGCCAGTGTTATACTCACACCCGCTTTGTTTTAACCTATATTACGAGGATTACATGAAACGATTTTTGATGCTATTGACGATTGCCTTGACCAGTTTGAGTTTGTTTGCCGCAACGGCGGAAGCCAAGCGCTTTGGCGGGGGAGGCAGTATTGGCAAGCAACGAACGATGGATGCTCAACCGGCGCCGAAAGCTCCGGCAGCAGCCCCCGCTCCGGCGCCGGGCGCAGCGCCTGCCGCCGCGCCTGCACCGGCTGGCAATAAATGGCTCGGCCCGTTGGCTGGCTTGGCTATTGGCGCAGGTTTGGGTGCGCTGTTTGCGGGCGGCGGCTCGGGCGGCGCGATGGGCGGCATCCTGATGGCGATTCTTGCCGGCGTTGCGCTGATGTTCCTGATTTCCCTGTTCCGCAAGAAGCAACAGCCTGCAATGCAATATGCCGGAGCAGGCGCACCCTATAACGAGCCGCTGCCTGTACAGCAGCCGGTGTATGGCACTAGCGCACCCGGCGCCGCGCCTGCTGTTCCGGGCAACATCCCGGCAGATTTTCCGGTGGAAACTTTTCTGCGCAGCGCAAAAACATCGTTTATCCGCCTGCAGGCAGCAAATGACCGCAAGGATTTGAACGATATTCGCGAATACACCACGCCGGAAATGTTCGCGGAAATCTCGATGCAGATGCAGGAACGCGATAATACGCCGCAAAGAACCGATGTGATGGCGATCAACGGCGAGTTGCTGGAAGTGGTGAACGAAGGCGATTGGGCAATTGCCACCGTGCGCTTCACCGGGCAATTGCGGGAAAATAATGGCGCGCCGGACAACGTGGATGAAATCTGGCACGTGCATAAAAATCTGCGTGACGACAAGTCGGTTTGGCTGCTGGCGGGAATACAACAAACCACCTTGCACTAGGTTATCGTGTTTGCCCAGCCTGCTGCTGTTGTTGTTGTTGTTGCTCAGAATCATCTGCCCGCAGGCACTGGCGGAATACCGGATCGAAGAATACTCACTGCTGCCCGCCCTCCTGAAGGACGGGTGGAGAAATAAATATGCGCCTGTTACGCCTGCTTAAAATATTTTTTGTGGTGTTGCGTTTCGGGCTGGATGAGTTCCTGCTCGCGCACCGGCGCACGCGTTGGCTGCTTGTGCCGCTCAATTTCCTGCTGTTCTTCCGCAACACATCTGCGCCGCGCGCGGAAAGGCTGCGCCGCGCGCTGGAAACACTGGGGCCGATCTTCGTCAAGTTCGGCCAGGTGCTTTCCACGCGACGCGACCTGATGCCCACCGATATCGCCGACGAACTGGCCAAGCTGCAAGACCAGGTGCCGCCGTTTCCCTCCGTGCAAGCGGTGGCGCTGCTGGAGCGCATCTATAAAAAGAAGCTCGGCGAGGTGTTCCACAGTTTTGATGAGACGCCTATCGCCAGCGCATCGGTGGCGCAGGTGCATTTTGCCGTGCTGCATGACGGGCGCGAGGCTGCGGTGAAAATCCTGCGGCCCGGTGTCGAGCACGTCATCGAACACGATGTCGCGCTGCTCGACATCTGCGCCGGCCTGATGGAGCGCTGGTGGGAAGATGGCAAGCGGCTGAAGCCACGCCAGGTTGTGATCGAGTTCGAGAAGCATTTGCACGACGAGCTCGACTTGATACGCGAAGCCGCCTGCGCCAGCCAGTTGAAGCGCAATTTTGATAACTCCAATCTACTGTTGGTGCCGGAAGTATACTGGGACTGGTGCGCGACGGAGGTGATGGTCATGGAGCGCATGGACGGCATCTCCGTCAGCCGGGTGGATGCGTTGCGCGCGGCGGGCATAGACATCCCCAAACTCGCCGAAAACGGAGTAGAAATTTTCTATACCCAGGTGTTCCGCGACGGCTTCTTTCACGCCGACATGCATCCCGGCAACGTACAAGTGGCGCGCGACGGGCGCTATATCGCGCTGGACTTCGGCATCATGGGCACCCTTACCGACACCGACAAGCATTACCTCGCACAGAATTTCATTGCCTTTTTCCAACGCGACTACAAGCGTGTTGCGGAAGTGCATATCGAATCCGGCTGGGCGCCTGCGGAGACGCGAGTGGATGAACTGGAATCCGCTATCCGTGCGGTATGCGAACCTATCTTCGACAGGCCGTTGCGCGAAGTTTCATTCGGGCGCGTGCTGCTGCGCCTGTTCCAGACCTCGCGCCGTTTTGGCATCGAAGTTCAGCCGCAACTGGTGCTGCTGCAAAAAACCCTGCTCAACATTGAAGGACTGGGACTGCAACTTGACCCCGAACTGGATCTGTGGAAAACCGCCAAGCCTTGGCTGGAACGCTGGATGAGCGAACAGGTGGGATGGCGCGGCCTCCTCAAAGCACTGCGCCAGGAAGCCCCGCATTACGCCACGCTGTTACCGCAATTGCCGCGCTTACTGCATCAACGCTTGCATCAAAATCCCACAGCAGAAATCGAGAGCGCATTGCAGCAACTGGTTGCACAACAACGGCGGCGCAATCTGCTGTTGTCAGCCATCATTGCAATGCTCCTGTTGCAGTTTGCCTGGATAAACTTTTTCTGACCCTGGCCTCCGTGCGTCTTATTACATCCCGGAGTAATTGCAGTTACATGCGGATCAATGGTTTTACTTCACTGCCCTGAATCAGTTTTCTTTATCCGCCGGTACAACCGGTAGCGCTCGTTTTTGTCGCTGGTGCGCCCGCCCTCCCAGATTTGTTTCCACTCCGTTTCGTCTTCCGCCGGTTTGGCTGCACGATTCCCTTGCACCAGTTGCAAGCTGCAAGCACTCTGCGCATGGCGGCGCGTGAGGATGCCGCCAAAGTATTGCAGCATGGCGCGTTGCGTGGCATCTACACGACGGCTGGCAATACAATCGTATTGCGCGGGCAGGGCGCGCTTGAGGGAAACAACCATGCTGCGGTAGCTCTTGCCGCTATCCAGCCAGGGCAGCCACAGCGTCATGGCGAGTATCCAGATCAGCGTGACGCCCGCTGCCCAGTTGGTCACCGAACGGCGTATGGAGCGCCCCACGCGCCATACCAACACTACCCACAGCACGCTGGCAAGCAGCGCAATCCAGAATGTTGTGGTGTTGACCGCAGGCTCGAAATCGGATTGGTATTCTTTCAGCCATTGCGTGATCTTGGCGTGATTGTCCAGCAGCAAACCGGTCCAGCCCCACCACATCAGGATGGCGATCAGGCCGAAGGTCATGATGCCGAACCAGTCCAGCGCATTGGCCGCGCCGCGACGCAGTGTCGAGAGTGATGCGGTGGCGAGCAGGGTAAGCGGCAGCAGCATGGGTAGCGCAAAGATATCCTTGATGTTGGGCACCAAGCTCAGCGTGACCAGCATCACGACAAAACTTATCAGCGGCAATTGAAATTCGGATACGAGCAGCACTTTCTTGCGCGCTTGCCACACCGTCCATGCGGCCAGCGGCAAGGCAGGCCAGGCGAACCATGGCAGAATTTTTATGTAATAGAAAGCTTCATTGTAATCGCCGCCGCGCGCATAGTTGAACCAGCGCCCGATGTTCAGCGTCCATGCCCATTCCGTAAACAGATGCGGCGAGCGCTGGTACAGCAAGAAAGGCCAGATAACCAGCCACGGCAAAACGCATAACGCGGCGATGCCCAAGCTGGTGAAGACGGGGCGGATGCGCCAGTTGCGGAACAGCAGCAGTGCGGCGCTGATGAGCAGAAACATCATGGGCGCAATGAAGCCCTTGGCCATGAAACCCATGCCCACACCAGTGCCGAGCAGGGCACCGGCGGCAGCAGGGTGGCGCATGCTCAAGGCAAAACCATACAGCATCATGGCAATACCGGTGAGCAGAGCAAGATCGGTGAGGAGTTGATGCGCGCTCACCAGCATGCCGAGACAGCCAATCAGGATAATGGCTGCCGCCCAACCGCGTCCGCTGCCAAACAGCTCGCGCCCGGCCAGCCCGGTGAACAGCAGCGTGAGCGCGGTATAGAAACCGCTCGCCAGGCGCGCGCCGTCATGCAGTGCAAGCCAGGGAGAAAACAGTTTGGCAAATACCGCTGCGGTCATGTAGAACAGCGGCGGTTTGTCCATGTAGGATTCGCCTGCAATGGTGGGAACAAGCCAGTCGCCGCTTTGCAGGATGTGGTAAACCAGCCCGAAACTATGCGCATCTTCGGGCTTCCACGGGTCATGCCCCACCAGCCCGGTGATTACCCATACCGCGCACAACAGCGCGAGAAACGTGGCCTTGGTTGGCGTGATGGGATGCTCGCGGGCAATGGTGTGGTAAGAGAACATGTGGAGAATATTACTCTACAATCTTGACGTATTGGCCCGGCATGGGCTCGCCCTGTGGGTAGCTCCCATTGATCAGGCGCAGGTAATTTTCCGCGGCTTTACCGAGTGGTGAATGTTGCGCCAGATTAGCGTAAGTATCACCGGAACGCGCTGTGATGAGTTTGATGACAAGCGGCTTGGCCAGCCTGTGTTCCACCTCGCTCATGGCATGAAAACTCTGGATGGTATCCAGCATGTCGTTGCGATGGGCTGCGAAGGCGGCACGCGATTTTGTGTTGCACTGGATGATATAAGTGTTTCGATTGAGATAGATTACTCCTGACATTGCCGCAGGCATTGTGGCGAGAGCGGCGGGCAGCCCGTTGATGTCCAGCGCTTCTATCTGACTATCAGAACCCGAGCCAGCCATACGGCGCACATAGCCGGTAGGCGTATCTGACGAGCGTCCATCTGTTTTTAACTGTATCACGGCATCGGCCTGCGGGCTGAAAGCAAGCAATTTGTCCGGCATGTTCTGCACTCGCCAGCCTCGCGGGAAGCTCAGCACTAGGCCAAGATCGGCGTGCATGAATTTGTTGTTGCGCACCACTCCCTGATCACCGCTTTCGTTAAAAGTCAGGCCATCAATCTGTTGCAAAAATTGCGCATATCCCCCATTGGGATTGGCGACAGTAAGATGGCTGGATTCGCCCACTACCTGTTGCAGGCGCGTGTCATTATCCGGATGGGTGGCGAACAAGCCATGGTAACGGCGCGGCTCACGCCCTTCCTGTTTGGCAATTTCGGCGTCCAGCAATTCCTGGTTCTTCAGGATGCTTATCACTTCGATCATCGCATGGGGATCATACTCTGTGCGCGCCAGATATTCTGCGCCAAGGCGGTCAGCTTCCAGTTCGTGATCACGGCCATAACCGGAAAGCAGCGCACCGGCCAAGTTTTGCCCGAGATTGGAAGAATTTATTTGCGGCACAAAAATGGAAGCGAGGGCGATACCGATACCTGTAGCCTGCGAGGCGCTGGCCTGGCGCACACCGTGCCGCGCTGTCATATGGCCGATTTCGTGTGCGAGCACGGCAGCCAATTCCGCTTCAGAATTCAGGTAGGCAAGAATGCCGCGCGTGATATAAACATATCCGCCCGGCAAGGCGAAGGCGTTAATTTCCGGCGAGTCCAGCACGGTGAAATGATATTGCAAATTGGGACGATGGCTATGTAGCGCGATCTTCTGTCCTACGCCGTTTACATAGCCCTGCAACGCTGCGGATTCATACACTTTGTACTGTGTTCGTACATCAGCATTGGCATCTCGCCCAAAGCGGATTTCCTGCGCCTCGGACATCAGCACGAAATCCTGTTGCCCGCTCACCGGATTTTGCGCGCAACCGCCAAGAGCCAGCAGGGTTAACGCGAACGCCGCCACTTCCATTAGGTTGGCAAGCAGGATTTTCAGCAGACTATTCACGTAGTTTATTTACCTTTACGAAAAACGGCTGCTGCCATTTTCGCGCTGGCGGGAATCCGGTGGATCTAAACCAAAGGCATTTTTGAATGGTTGGATTCTCATCAGCGCGGGAATGGTGGAATAGAGGGTCACCGCTGCATAACCCATTTGGAATGCTGAATGTTGCCTTCAATCAAAAAAGCAGTTGGTGAAAAATTTTCCATAGCTTCATGCTATAGGGCTGCATTCGCACCTAACTGTTTTTTCCAGTTTCAATTGGTGCATTTTAAGCCAGAAAAAAAGGCAGCGTGCGCTGCCTTTTAGTTGTTGCCTGTTGCAAGTGCTATTACGCGGTAGCTTTTGCACCAGGCTTGCTATATTTTTGGCGAAATTTTTCGACGCGGCCAGCGGTGTCCACAATTTTCTGCGTGCCTGTGTAAAACGGATGGCATTCCGAGCAGACTTCCACGTGTAGCGGTTTGCTTAATGTGGACTTGGTTTTGAATGTGTTGCCGCAGCTACAGTTCACAGCAATTTCTTCATATTTCGGGTGTATATCTGCCTTCATTTTTCTTCCTTACTAAAAATAGGGTGCGGCGCTTACTCGCGCACTGATTAAGGGCGCGGATTATCCATGAAAAGGAGTGCACGTGCAAACTCTTTTTAGCAGGCGTGTTAGCAGGCGTCTGACAATATATCCGTGATAATGATCCGTTCGTAGCAGGAAAGCACACCCAGCAGACCTGCTTAATAATGAACACTCATGCAGTTTCATGAACAGTGTCTCCTCGGAAGATGGACTACGCGGGTCTCAACTTTTTGGCTCTGGCTCGTCTGGCTTAGGTATAATATGGCGATATGAATTAGGCTGAGATAGAATGTAAACCATGTGCAAGCCTATCAAAAACTGCATCGTTAGAGATTATTTATTAAGCACAAGCACCGGCTTATAGTATTGAAATATCCAATCACACAATTGCAACAATCAGAAGGCAAACATGCGGATGAAAACATCAAGTAGGATGCGTGAAAACATTCCCCAATCGGGCAACGCGGGCATGCTGCAAACATTTACCACAATGCTGCTGGCCTTGTGCGTGGTATGGGTCGGCAGTTCTTCAACCGCCATGGCCAATCCGGGTTATCTCGGGCAGAGAAAAATCGGGGACAGCGCCGAAGCGCTCTACAAGAGACATTGTTCGGTCTGCCACGGTGACCGTGGAAATGGCGGAAGCAGGGCAAAAAAGGACTTGGTTACCCCGCCACGCGATTTCAGCTCGGCTACCAACCTGACACGCAAAAAAATGATTTTTGCTGTCCAGGAGGGTAAAGCCACTACTGCTATGATGGGATGGAGGTCACGACTTACAGAAAAGGAAATTGAAGACGTCGTGGATTATATTCGCGGCAGATTCATGCTGGTGGCCATAGATCCGCGCATTGCCCAAGGCCGTGGCGTTTACGGTCACTTCTGCCAGGTTTGCCACGGTGACCGCGGCCAAGGCGTACAATCCCCCGAAATGGCTGGCACACCGCACGACCTGACATTACCCAAGTTCCAGGCTGGCCTTACTCGCGAGCGCATGCTGAATTCTGTCTCGAAAGGTAAACACGGTTCGGTCAAGGCGGGTTTCGCAGATACATTGTCAGCTGAACACGTCAGCGCCGTGGTGGACTATATGCGCCAGGTTTTGATTCCCAGCCTTCCCAAGTCTGCCGCTGAAAAGCAAGCGCTTTCCGACACCATCAAGGGAGACGCTGGCGCCCCGCAAGCTGCCGTACCGGCGCAGTCCGACATGAGCCAGCCGCTGCCCAAAGGGCTGAAGGGCAACGCGCAGCTTGGGGAAAAGTTTTTCATGGCAAATTGCGCTACTTGCCATGGCAAGAAAGGTGATGCACAAGGCCCACGGGCTTACTTCATCAACCCCAAGGTGCGTAATTTACAGGACGACTATTCGCGCAAAACTCTCGATCGCCCGACCATCTTTTCTTCCGTCACCAATGGCCGCCCGGGAACCGAAATGCCGGCTTGGGGCAAGGTGCTTTCTGAGCAGGAAATCGCCAATGTGACGGAGTTCGTTTTCCAGGCATTCATCCAGCCAAACATCGGGACGAAAGCAAGCGCGAAGTGAAATGGAAATTGACAACGGCGGCCTTTCTGGCTGCCGTTACCGCTTATGGCGGCCTGCACGGTTACTCGCTGGCTGCCGGTATGACCCCTCCTACGATTACTCCTGCGCAGCTCGAATCCGGACGGAAAGTTTATAACTTCCGCTGTTATTTCTGTCACGGCTATTCCGGCAATGCGCGGACAGTGGCCACCAGTTTTCTTAACCCCCCCCCGGTTGATTTCACCAGCGCCAAGGCTGCGCAGTTTACCCGGGAACATATCGTCTCGGTGCTTCAAAACGGCAAACCGGGAACGGCGATGCCGTCATTCCGCAATACCATCACTGATGCGGAAATGGCTCAGGTTGCCGCATTTGTGGTGGACGAATTTGTGCAACGAAAAGCTCCCAATACACACTATCACACGCCTGAGAACGGCTGGCCGGATCACTCGCGCTATCGTGCGGCGTTTCCGTTTGCCACGGGAGAAATTCCCGCCAGCCGCCCGTGGGAGGAGTTGAGCGAAGAGCAAGTGCGCGGTAAGCGCCTGTTCCTTTCCAGTTGCGTGACCTGCCATGACCGCGGCGGCGGTTCCATGCGGAAGGAAGGTGCTGGCGGATCTCCTGCCGCAGAAACCGGTATCGTCTGGGATGCGCGTCCCTTATCCTATCCGCGCAATAACTACTCCTATACCCCGCTCCCGAAACTCGATGCGATAGCCAGCGCCAGCCCCTATGCGCTGCACGACATGCCGCTCAAGATCAAGGGCATGACACCGCTCGAACGCCAGGGCCAGAAACTGTGGCAAGGCAACTGCGCTTTCTGTCATGCGGTTGATGGCACAGGCAAGAACTGGATCGGCAGTTTTCTCGAACCGCATGCGCGGAACCTGCGCGACCCCGCTGTCATGGGCGCCATGACGCGCGCAAGATTGGCCGAAACAATCCGCGAAGGATTGCCCGACACCTCGATGCCGGCGTGGAAGGCCGTCCTCAGCGAGAAGGAAATCTCCGCTATCGTCGCTTATATCGCCAAGGCTTTTCACCCGCTGCCAAACTGATACCACCCTCGCATGTGCAGTTGGTGCAGAACACGGTTTGGTTTCTATTGACTCCGCATGATTGACGGCTACCGCAAAAAAATGAATCTGGTTTTCTCCATTGCGCGCATGCAGAAATTCGCACCCATTATGCTGGTGTTGCTCAGCGCAACAGTAGGAGTTGCAGCCTACCTGCAGGCACTGGATTTCCCCTTTGTCTCTGATGATAAATCCTACCTCCCTGAGAACACGAAGCTGATCGGACTGCCCCTGGCCGAGCTGTGGCGCCTCTTTACCGAGCCGTACAACTGCTGCTTTGAATTCCTCCCGCTGCGGGATTTCTCCTACTGGCTCGACATGGCGCTGTTCGGCATGACCCCGCAGGCATCGCGGCTGCATAACATCTTGTTGTATCTGCTTTGCCTGCCGCTGGTCTATGGCGTGACGTCGGGCCTGTGGCGCTATTTCCGACCGGCTGATACCGCCAACGCGCCATGGGCCGCCGCTGCCGTCACCGCCTTGTTCGCGCTGCATCCCGCGCTGGTCGAATCGGTGGTCTGGATCAGCGGGCGCAAGTATATCCTGCCCAACCTGTTCTCGCTGCTGGCGCTGTGGTTTGCCGTGAGCGCGCGGCGGGAGCGGGGGCTTGCCGCGCCGCATGCCGCCGCAGCCCTGGTCGCGTTTGCGGCGGTGATGCTGTCGAAATCATCCTACGTGGCCGTGGCCCCGGTCATCGCCCTGTTGTGGCTGCTGTTCTGGCGCGACGTTCCCGCGCCGGACAGGCGCCGTTCTCAACTGTTGTGGCCACTCGCCCTATTGCTGTTGGCAGGGTTCATGACCCGTGTGTTTATCACCAGCAATAAAGGTTATGACGACATCCCCTTCTATTTCGGGATGGAAATAATTACCCGGACACTGGCAATATTGGGGTGGCTGGCCCGCCTCGCCATTACTCCGGAAAGCCGCCATTTCTTTTACCCGGTGTTCGAGGACCCGTACCTGCCCGTCATGGTCACTTTGGGGGTGGCGCTTCTGGCTGCCATTGCAGTCGGTACGGCGATACTGTTGCGCAGGCGCTCGCTGGAGGGGTTTGCCCTTGCCGCTTTTTTGCTGCTCTGCGCGCCCTATCTGCAACTGATTCCCTACGCGCCGCCTTCGCTCGTCGCAGACCGCTTTCTGGCGCTCGCGGTGTGGCCTGCAATACTGCTGCTTGTCGCCCTGTCCTGGCGTTTGAAGCCCGCCCCCCGCGCGGCCCTGTTGCTCGCCATCGCGCTGCCGTGGGGTTTCCAGACCATGGAGCGAACGCGTGACTGGCGCAGCTATGAAGCAATGGTGGATGCAGATTTGCGCGCCTACCCCGGATATTACATGCCTGCCATGTTGAAAATCGTTAATATCCAGTTGCCGCGAAGCTTGTATCGTGAGGCCAATGAAACAGCCAACGGCATAACCTTTCCCGAACTCAGGGATATCATGATCGGGATAATAGAGGCGGACCATTTTGTGCATGTCAATGCCGTAGCTGATGGTAAGCCTCAAGAAGCGATAGCCCTGCTCCAGAATTTGTGGGCGCGGCTCAAGCAACGGCCAGTTCAAGCCAAGTGGAATACACCCGTCAATGTTCTCTTTGACAAGAGACAAGGTGTGCTTGCAATTGAATGGGAATATCTGGCTGAACATTTTCCTGACGATGCATCGGTGCGCTACAACGCCGGGTTATGGATGCTGGATGTTCCGAGGTATGAAGATGCAGTAACTCATTTGCGCGCCGCAACCGAATCGCAACGCCTCCCGGAATCCGTGCGCGGGGCTGCTTTCAGGAACCTTGGCCTTGCTTTGATGAACTCCGGTCATGTTGCCGAAGCGGAAGCTCCACTGCTTGCGGCATTGAAGCAGTGGGTGCCCGACTTGCGTGCGAATTGCCTGCTATCGAAGGTATACAAGCAGACCAAGCGGTTCGAGGAAGCAGCGCGCGCCGAAGCCAGCTGCCCCGTCCTCGCATCCCATGAGGAAACAGCACATTGAATCTAACTTCCTTCCTTGCCCGCATGCGGCAACTTGCGCCCTGGTTGCTGGTATTGCTCAGCGCTGTGGCGGCGGTTGCCGCCTACCTGCAGGCACTTGACTACCCGTTTATTTCTGACGACAAAAGTTACATCACAGAAAATGCCAAACTGGCCGGGCTGCACCTGGCCGAGCTATGGCGTCTCTTTGCCGAGCCGCACAATGATTTTTCCGAATTCCTTCCGCTGCGAGAGCTTTCCTACTGGCTCGACATGACGCTGTTCGGCCTGAACCCTGCCGCGTTTCGGCTACACAACATCTTTTTGTATCTGCTTTGCCTGCCGCTGGTCTATGGTGTGACATCCAGTTTATGGCGCTATTTCCGCCCGGCTGATGCTGGCGATGCACCATGGGTCGCCGCTGCCGTCACCGCCTTGTTTGCGCTGCATCCCGCGCATGCCGAAGCGGTGGTGTGGATCAGCGGGCGCAAAGACGTGCTTTACGCCCTGTTTTCGCTGCTTGCAATGTGGCTCGCCGTGGGCGCCAGACGGGAACGGGGGCTTTCCGCGCCGCATGCCGCCGCAGCCCTGTTCGCGTTGCTGGCGGCGATGCTTTCTAAGGCGGCAGCGGTTGCCGTGGCGCCGGTCATTGCCCTGCTTTGGGTAATATTCTGGCGCGATATTCCCGCGCCGGGCAGGCGCCGCTCACTGTTGCTGTGGCCTGTCGCCAGTCTGTTGCTGGCGGCGTGCGTCGCCCTGGTTTTTGCTGCGGCCACCACACAGAGAATCCCATTCTATTTTGGGGTCGAGGCGGTCACCCGGTCCTTGGCCGTGCTGGGGTGGCTGGCCCGTCTCGCCGTCAGCCCGGAAAGCCGCCATTTCTTTTACCCGGTGTTCGAGGATCCCTACCTGCTCATCATGGTAGCACTCGGGGTGGCGGTTCTGGCCACCGCCGCAGCGGGTGCGGTGATGCTCCTGCGCCGACGGTCGCTTGAGGGGTTTTCCCTGGTTGCTTTTTTGCTGCTCTGCGTGCCTTACCTGCAACTGGTTCCCTACCATCCGCCTTCGCTTGTTTCGGACCGTTTCCTGGCGCTCGCGGCATGGCCGGTCGTGCTGTTGCTTGTCGCCCTGTCCTGGCGTTTAACATCCACCCCGCGCATTGTTCTATTGCTCGCCATCGCGTTGCCGTGGGGTTTCCAAACCGTCGAGCGGCCACGCGACTGGCGCAGTGTTGAAGCGATGATAGATACAGACTTGCGCGTCTACCCCGGATACTATATGCCTGCTGTGTATAAAATCGTCGCCACCCAGTTGCCGCGCGGCTTGTATCGCGATGCAAATGAAACAGCCAACAGCATATTTATTCCCGAGTTCCGGGAGATTATGAACGGGCTGATCAAGGCTGACTATGCCGTACATGTCGAGGCCGTTTCAACTGGCAAGCCCCAGGAAGCTATGACTCTACTCTGGCAATTGGGGCTTGAACATAAACAACCACCTGTTCAAGCCAAATGGAATTCGCCCATAAGTGTTCTCTGGATAAAGAGGCAATTTATACTGACCCTTGAATGGAAACACCTGGCAAAAAATTTCCCGGACGATGTGTCAGTACGCTACAACACCGGATTGTCGCTATTGAGCTTCCAGGAATATAAAGATGCAATAACTCATCTGCGCGCCGCAACCGAATCGCAGCGCCTCCCCGAATCCGTGCGCGGGACAGCCTTCAAGAACCTCGGCCTTGCCTTGATGAAGTCCGGACATATTGCCGATGCGGAAGCCCATCTACGCGCCGCATTGGAGCAACCACAGCCCGACTTGCGGGCCAATTGCGTGCTCTCGGAAGTGTACAAGCAGACCAAGCGGTTCGAGGAAGCGGCGCGCGCCGAAGCCAGTTGCCCCGCCCGCGCACCCCATGAGGAAACAGTGCCATGAACCGTATGGATCACGCTGCTCAACGTGTTATCCAACCCAAATAATCCAATAGCGCTTGCTTGGAATTACAGGCCGCAAGTAACCAACTTTTTGGGGAATTTTTTGGATATCCAAGCTACAATTCCGCTAAGGGAAACTCATTTTTCTATATTCGCCATGGCTGCTGCCACAACCCAATTTTCTCATCCCTGCGTTGCGCTGCAACAGCCTGCTATCCATCATCAAATGGGACAGATGCATGAGCCGGAACAGCTTCATTTTGCCATTCTACAAGCGCATCAAAATCATCAAGGCGGGAATCAAAAACAACACTGGCTCAGTTGCATTGATGTGTTGCGGCAAGCGCTGACATTAGGTTCTACAGGCCGATGACATCTCCCATGAAGAATTCCACACGCAAGGTGGCAGGAAGAGAACCAAGCCCTCAAGAAATAAATACGCTGGTGGCTCTGTTCCGGCAGGAGCGTTACGCCGAAGTAGAAACTCTCGCAAAGTCGTTAACGGCGCGTTTCCCCGATCACGGGATAGGCTGGAAAGCGATGGGAACGGCGCTCTTGCAGCAGGGGCGCAATGCAGAAGCTTTGGCGCCCTTGCAGAAAGCTGCCAAACTGTCGCATGGAGACGCCCAGTTGCACAATTACCTGGGCAACACACTGTTGAATCTGGGCCGATTGCCTGCTGCTGAAGCCAGTTATCGGCAGGCCCTGAAGATTAAAACGGATTTTGCCGAGGCGCACAGTAATCTGGGCGTCGCTCTCCTTGACCAGGATAGGCCCATCGAAGCCGAGGCCAGTTATCGACAGGCCCTGAAGATTAAACCGGATTTTGTCGAGGCACTCAGCAACCTGGGTGACATGCTCCTGAAACAAAGCCGGTTACCCGAAGCCGAAGTCTGCTACCGCCGGATGCTGGAGATCAGGCCGGATTATGCCGACGTGTATGACAAACTGGGCAGCACGCTCCGTAAACAAGGCAGGTTGCCCGAAGCCGAAGCCTGTTACCGGCGAGCACTGGAGATCAAGCCGGATTTCGTCAAAATGCACGCTAACCTTGGCAATATACTCCAGGATCAAAGTCGGCTCTCCGAAGCCGAAGCTTGCTATCAACACGCGCTGAAGATCGACACCAGGTGTAGCGAAGCGTTGCTTGGTTTGGGGAGCCTGTGCATGGAAAACGGCCAGCCTGAGCAAGCGGAAGGCTTGTTTCTGCAGGCGCTGGAGATCATGCCCGATAACCTGGCAGCACGCTGGCGTCTGGCAAATACTAAAAAAGTGAAAGCGGGGGACGTGAATTTTTCGGCACTGGTTGATGCAGGCGCAGCATTGCGGCAAAATGAAATTTCTCTTTCCAATAACAACGCGGTAATACTCCACTTCGCGCTGGGCAAATGTTATGACGACATCGGCGATTTCGAAAAAGCTTTTCCGCATTTTCTCGAAGGTTGCAAACTGAAGCGTGCTTCTTTCAACTATCACCCGGATCAACCTGCGCAGCAATTCGCAGAGATCAAGCGTATTTTTGATCAGACCACGATAGACCGTTTGCGCGGCGCGGGCGATCCTTCGAACGTACCGGTTTTTGTGCTTGGTATGCCGCGCTCCGGCACCACGCTGACCGAGCAAATTATCGCCAGCCACCCCGAGGTACATGGCGCAGGAGAGTTGCCCGACCTTCTGGCAATCGCGCAGCGTGCCGATGCCGGGTCGGGTGTTGCCTTTCCGGGCAATCTGCGCTCACTCAATCAAGCAACACTTACCGCGTGGGGCGCGGAATATATCGCCGGGCTGAAGCAGCGCGCACCGGATGCACGGCGCATCACCGACAAGAATCCGGAGAATTTCATGGCCATTGGATGGATTCATCTAATGTTGCCCAATGCAAAAATCATTCATGTCAACCGCAATCCGGTAGATACCTGCTTGTCCTGCTTTACGCAGTTGTTCGCGCACAACAACCAAAAAAATACCTATGATCTGGCTGAGCTGGGGCGATTCTATGTCGATTATTCATGCTTGATGGAACATTGGCGCAAGGTGTTGCCAGCCGGGGCTTTTCTCGACGTAAACTACGAAGATATAGTGGCCGATCAAGAGGCGCAGGCGCGTCGCATGATTGAATATTGCGGGCTGGAGTGGAACGATGCCTGCCTCGATTTTCACAAGACAAAACGCTCGGTTCGCACCGCCAGTATGGCGCAGGTGCGCCAGCCGATGTATAAATCATCCGTGGAACGCTGGCGGAATTACGAAAAATTCCTGGGGCCATTGCTGGACGCGCTAAGTGGGCTTGAGCAAAATAAAAAACCAGCACAGTGAACTGCATGGCTGCAAGTTCATCTTCGCAGCCAACTTCGGCTGACAGCATGAGACAACAAAAACATAAACTCACCACGCCGTCTAAGCCTGGCAGGCAAGTGCCCCCAAGCAGCGGCGCAGGTAGAGAACCCGGCCCACAGGAAATAGCCAGACTGGTGGAGCTGTTCAACCAGAAGCGCTATGCCGAAATGGAAACCTTCGCGCGTGACATAGCGGAACGCTACCCCGATCACGGGATGGGCTGGAGCGCGCTGGGGACGGCGCTGCTGCAACAGGGCCGCCATGCAGAAGCGCTGGCGCCCTTGCAGCAAGCGGCCGAGCTGGCGCACGGGGATGCCCAGCCGCACAACAACCTGGGCAACACATACGTGAAGCTGGGCCGCCTGCCCGAAGCGGAAGCCAGCTATCGCCGGGCGCTGGAGCTAAACCCGGGATTCATCGAAGCGCATTACAACCTGGGCAACACGCTGCTGAAGCAAGGCCGTTTGACCGAGGCTGAAGCCAGCTATCGCCGGGCGCTGGAGCTCAAGCCGGACTTCGTCGATGCGCTCAGCAAGCTGGGCAATACCCTCCATACGCTTGGGCGGCTCCCCGAAGCTGAAACCAGCTTTCGCCGTGTGCTGGAACTCAAGCAGGACTATGCCGACGCGCATAGCAACCTGGGTATCATCCTCCGGGATCAAGGCCGGTTGCCAGAAGCTGAAGCCAGCTATCGCCGTGCGCTTGAACTCAAACCTGATTACGCCGAGGCGCTTTACAATTTGGGCAACGCCCTACATGACCAGGATCGCTTGCCGGAAGCAGAAACCAGCTATCGCCGTGCGCTGGAAATCAAGCCGGATTTCTATGGGGCGCACAACAACCTGGGCAATGCCTTGGGCGACCTCGGGAAACTCGATGATGCGGTGGCGAGTTACCAGCGGGCGCTGGCGATTAAGCCCGATTACGTTGAAGCGCATAGTAACTTATTGCTCATTCATAACTATATGGAGGATCAGAACCACACGATATTGCATGCCGAAGCGCGGCGCTACGGCGAACTGGTGATGCGGCTAGCGCGCCCGTGCAAGGTTTGGGGCAACATGCCCGATCCCGCCCGGCGCTTGCGGGTGGGGCTGGTATCCGGCGACCTGCGCGCGCACCCGGTGGGCTATTTTCTGGAAAACGTATTGGCCGCGCTATCCGCCCATGCCGCAGGCCGCCTGGAAATATTTGCCTACTCCAACCACTTCAGCGCCGACGCGGTAACCGGGCGGATCAAGGCCTGCTGCCGGGGCTGGCATCAGGCGGTGGGGCTTTCCGACGAAGCGCTGGCGCGGCGGATACATGGCGACGGCATCGACATCCTGTTCGACCTCTCCGGCCATACCGCACATAACCGGCTGCCGGTGTTTGCCTGGAAACCCGCCCCGGTCCAGGTTGCCTGGTTGGGCTATTTCGCTACCACCGGTGTGGCGGCCATGGACTATCTCATCGCCGACCCATGGACGTTGCCGGAAACCGAAGAAATCTATTTCACCGAGAAAATCTGGAGATTGCCTGAAACCCGGCTATGTTTCACGCCGCCGGACGTGGATGTGGCGGCCGCTCCGCTCCCCGCGTTAACAATTGGTTACATCACTTTTGGCTGCTTCAATAATCTGACCAAGGTGAACGATGCCGTGGTGGCGCTGTGGGCGCGTGTGCTTGCATCCGTGCCGAATAGCCGCCTGTTCCTTAAAACCAAGCAGCTCAATGAGGCTGCGGTGCGGCAGAGCGTCGCCGAACGGTTTGCCGCCCACGGCATCGGTGTCGGGCGGATAATTCTGGAGGGTTCCGAGCCCAGGGCGAAATATCTGGCCGCTTACCATCGGGTGGACATTGCTCTTGACCCGTTTCCTTTTACGGGCGGCACCACCAGCGCCGAAGGCCTGTGGATGGGTGTGCCGGTACTGACTTTGGCGGGGGAGAGTTTCCTGTCCCGCCAGGGCATCGGTCTGCTGATGAACGCAGGGTTGCCCGAATGGATCGCCGCCGATGCCGACGATTATGTGGCACGGGCGGTATC